>Ga0209239_1000073_pt1 | contig 56626 bp, 55 predicted proteins | sample GraSoi013_2_20cm_FD_185824 | JGI IMG/M metagenome (GOLD analysis project Ga0209239, IMG submission 185824) | Grasslands soil microbial communities from the Angelo Coastal Reserve, California, USA - Sample 10_02_2013_2_20cm (SPAdes) (version 2) | ecosystem: Environmental > Terrestrial > Soil >...
GCGCCAAGGTCGGCGACTGTCAGCGGCGGGAGTAAAGTAATAAGTGTGTGCGCCAGCGCTTTCCACGACCGGCCAGGCACATAACTTCGGCCAAACTTACCGGCGAGCTCGTCAAAGTATTTGCGCGCTTTGTCCTGACGCTTGTGCAGAACGAGCTTGAGACTCGTGCGATCGCGCGACGTTTCCGGCAATTCCTGCGCAAGCAGCTGCGTAATTTCCGCCACGCGCTCCTGCTGCGCGTTGCGCCCATGGTGGTTCGCACCGTAATAAACATTCTTTCCTACCCGCCGATCGGCCACGACGCCCACGCGTTTCAACTGAGCAAGATGACTGGAGATGCGCGATTGGCCCATACCCAAAATTTGCTGTAACTCCGCGACGGAAAGCTCTTCCTGTTCGAGCAAAAGCAGCAAACGCAACCGGGTAGGATCTGCCAGCAACCGCAACAAATTAATGGTTGACGCCATGATGGTGGCCAACGATATATCGACGCATCATGATTGGTCAATATGTCTGTCGACAGCGTTACAGCGTTGAATGGTTAAATCGTTACAAAGTTGAACATGTCGGCAGTGATCGACCGGTTTAACGCTTCAACTCTTCAACGTTCTTTGATTCATGTCCCGCCGTTATATTTTTTCCTCAGAGTCCGTCACCGAAGGTCATCCCGACAAAGTTTGCGACACCATCAGCGATTGCATTCTTGATGCCTGTCTCGAACAGGACCCCCTGAGCCGCGTAGCCTGCGAGACTCTTGCGAAAGGAAACCTCGTCGTTATCGCGGGGGAGATAACAAGCAATGCGAAGTTTGATTTCGAGGAGCGCGTGCGCACCGCCATTCGCGACATCGGCTACGTAAACGGCGATTGCATTTTTCACGCAGACACGTGCCGCGTGATTTGTGAGGTGAGCGAGCAATCGCGCGATATTAAACAAGGCGTCGATAGCATTGCGGCTGAAGGAAAGGAGACGGACGAGCAAGGAGCCGGCGATCAGGGTTTGATGTTCGGTTTTGCCTGCAATGAAACGCCGGAACTAATGCCGGCACCTATTTCGTTCGCACACAAGCTCGGACGCGAGCTAACGCGCTTAAGAAAATCTGGCGAAATTCCTTGGCTCCGTCCCGACGCCAAAACGCAGGTGTCGATCGAGTATGATGGCTATAAACCGGTGCGGGCTGCGGCGATCGTAGTTTCCACTCAGCACACTACCGACGTGAAACAAAAGGAAATTCGCGAGACACTGATTGCGCTCCTGATCAAGAAAGTGATGCCGCCGCATTGGCTCGATGAGAAAACCACTTACTTGATCAACCCGACTGGGCGATTTGTGATCGGTGGCCCGGAAGGCGACGCGGGGATAACGGGTCGCAAAATCATCTGCGATACATATGGCGGAATGGGGCGGCATGGTGGTGGAGCCTTTTCCGGAAAAGACCCGAGCAAAGTCGATCGTAGCGCCGCCTACATGGGCCGCTGGATCGCAAAGAATGTGGTTGCATCGGGTTTGGCAGAGCGGTGTGAAGTCCAGTTTGCCTACGCCATCGGTCACCCCGAGCCGGTGAGCGTGAGCGTCGATACATTCTGCACCGGCAAAGTGGACGAAGAAAAATTGGAACGCGCGATCTGGGACGTGTTCAATTTCAAACCTGCCGAGATAATCAAGCAGCTCAATCTCCTTCGCCCCATCTATCGAAAGACAACTAACTACGGTCATTTCGGGCGGGTTGACGATGTTGACGCGCTTACGTGGGAAAAAACGAACAAGGCGGAGACGCTAAAGCAGGCCTTACGGTAAACGTCAGAAAAATTTTATGAGCACCATAATCACTGACCCGAAGACAAAACAGGATTACAAAGTCGCCGATCTTTCACTCGCCGATTTTGGGAGAAAAGAAATTTCCATCGCCGAGAAAGAGATGCCGGGTTTGATGGCGATCCGGGAGAAATATGCGCCGGAGAAACCGCTGGCGGGCGTTCGCATCACGGGATCGCTACACATGACAATCCAGACTGCGGTGTTGATTGAGACACTTGTAGATCTTGGTGCGACTGTGCGCTGGGCAAGCTGCAACATTTTCTCGACGCAAGATCATGCCGCCGCGGCGATCGCGAAGCGCGGTATCTCGGTCTTCGCGTGGAAAGGGGAATCGCTCGAAGACTACTGGTGGTGCACTTACCGGGCGATTTCGCACGCCCAAGGCAAAGGCCCACAACTTGTGGTCGATGACGGCGGCGACGCTACGTTGCTCATTCACAAAGGATATGAGCTGGAGGAAGGAAGCGATTGGGCAAAGACGAAATCAGCAAATAAGGAAGAACAGGTCATCAAAGATTTGCTGCTAGAGATTCATCGTGAGAATCCCTACCGCTGGCACGAGATCGCGAAGGATTGGCGTGGCGTTTCGGAGGAGACCACAACCGGCGTGCATCGGCTTTACAAGATGGCGCAGGAAAATCGGCTGCTCGTGCCGGCGATCAACGTGAACGATTCGGTCACTAAATCGAAATTCGACAATCTCTATGGCTGTCGGCATTCACTGGTTGATGGATTGAACCGCGCTCTGGATGTGATGCTTTCCGGAAAGGTCGCCGTCATTTGCGGTTATGGGGACGTCGGCAAAGGCTGCGCGCAATCCTTGCGCGGCCAGGGCGCGCGTGTCGTCATCACTGAGATCGATCCGATAAACGCTTTGCAAGCCGCAATGGAAGGTTACGAAGTCACCACCATCGAAGACACACTTGGCCGCGGCGATGTGTACATTACTGCCAGCGGCAACATCGATGTGATCACGCTCGAACATATGCAGCGAATGAAAGATCAGGCCATCGTCGCCAACATTGGCCATTTCGATAATGAAATTCAGGTCGATGCGCTTAACACCGCTGAAAGCGTGAAGAAAACCAACATCAAACCGCAAGTGGACAAGTATACGTTTCCTAACGGTCACGAAATTTTCCTGCTCGCCGAGGGTCGGCTCGTGAATCTCGGCTGCGCCACCGGACACCCGAGCTTTGTGATGTCGAATTCATTTTCAAACCAGGTCCTTGCGCAGTTGGATCTTTGGAAGAATCGCGACACGTATAAAGTCGGCGTTTACGTATTGCCGAAGAAGCTCGACGAAGAAGTCGCGCGGCTGCACTTGGAAAAAATCGGCATTAAACTCACCAAGCTGTCTCGAAAACAAGCTGACTATCTGGGCGTTTCGATCGATGGTCCGTTCAAATCAGAGCATTATCGCTACTGATTCGGCGTGTGAAGTGATTCGGTCACGTGCAGACGAGTTACTCTTAATTCGCCAATTTCGAGGCGTTTGATTTTTGCGCGCCCAATTACTAGGCGACCAATCGCGACCAGCCCAAGCGTTACAGCGCCAATCGCGAGCGCGCCGGCGGCAATAGCGCCTATGGATTGCGCCCCGACTGCGAGCGCACGAACCGCAACAGGGCCGAACTTTTTCGGCGTGTCCTCAATCTGCTTTGATTTCATCTCATTAACTCCGCGATTGTCACTTCAACGTAGCTACAGTTCGATTGTCCGCCACGCCGCCATTTTCCCGAGACATGAACGCGCCGGTTTTTATTCGCCGCGTCCGTGAGGACTTTCGTCACCCACATCGGTGCCGCGAGCCAGACCGTTGATCCTGCGCCATGGAAATCGAACATGATTTGCGATGCGCACGGCTCACCGACGTACAGCGTAACCCGCCCGACTTGATCGAAACGCAAACCGGCCGGCACCGCCTTAGCCTGTGCGGGCGGCTTTTTTATTTGGGCGCAACCTGCCATTCCGGCCAAAGCGGCCCCTGCGACGAATGAATTTAGTAATAGTTTCTTCATACCGGGCAAATCAAAGGTGGTCGCTGCCACGTTCGTTGACGTGGGTGTTTAAGTCGACCACTAGCAGCGTAACCACAATCGAAAGATGGCGTCGCTGAACGCCTCAATCCTTCCAAGAACCAAGCTCGCCTTGCGCAAATCGATGCAGAAAATCCATCTAGTCCCGGTCCTCCGCGTGAAAGCGGTGCAGCATACGATGCACAAATGGGGCCAGCAGCACTGATACGATGCCGATGAACGCCAGCCCCGAAAACAAAGCGTAAAACGAAGCGAAAAGTTTTGCGGCATTAGTAGGCAATGGATCGACGGGACCCATTCCTCCGAGAATCATCGATGCATTCAGGAGCGAATTGATCCAGTTCAAATGAGCAAGCCAATGATATCCCGCAACGCCGATTCCGAGTCCGAACACCAAAACTCCAAGTGCCATCAGCCCATGTCGGCTAACACGCTTGCCAAATTCAAATCGGCTGAGAAGACGCTGCTTGCGGCGCTCGTACATACGCGGTGGATCACGCTAGCATTCAACGTTCAGGAGACCGAGCAGGAAGATTTTTCGCGCCGGATCAGCGGAGAAAAATTCGAACTGAGTATCCTTTATTCTTTCAAGCGCGACACATGGCCGGCGGCGAGACGCCAGCGGCCGCTCTCTTTTACAAACGTATCGGTGAACTGAACAACGATGTCGATCGGTTTACCCTGCGCGTTACCTTTTATTTTTGTCTTCCCCGTCACGATGGCCGTGTGATCGCCGTAGACCCGCACCTTCATGTCGTAGTTTTCGAAAACATCGTAATGGACTCTGCCACTTCTGGCATCTTCGATATCATCGCCCGCTGCGGTGATTTCGCCCTTTGAATTTGTGAGCGTGTAGTCACGGGTTAAGAAGTTTGCGATTTTCTCGGCGTCACCGCCCAAATACGCAGCACATCCATCGCGCTCGGCTTGGACGACCGCAGCGCTTTCATCCGTAGGCGTCTGAGCGAGAAGCGCTGAGACACAGACATAAAAGGCGAACAGCAGTTTCATGCATCGACCTTAGCCTGCCGCGCAATCTTGTCCGCAAGATAAGCTGAGAAAAACCGGCGTCGTCATCCTGAGTGGAGCGAAAGATCTCTCGCTGGTTAATGCGTCACACAAGGTGCTCAGGTTGGCCGCTACCTTGATCGTGAGGTTCCTCGCTTCGCTCGGAATGACAACGGACAGCGATCTTGCGCGCGAGGCAAATCGTAACACAGCCATGATGGCCGTTAGTCAGGCGGGGGCACCCTTGCCCGCAGGGGGAGCAGGCTGCGAACCCTGCTCGGCGCGTCAGGCATGTATGCCTGAGTTACGCCAGCCTCGCGATCTTGCGCGCGAGATGAACTGAGAAATACCCCGCCTACAGCTCTTGCGGTTCCATCTACTCCGGTGGTTGACACACCCGCCGCTACAACGTTGCGTTCATGCTCCACTCGCATGAAGTCTCGCCCGGCCGCGATAATTTTCATTCTCGTCACGGTGACCCTCGACATCCTGGCGATGGGTTTGATCATCCCCGTTTTGCCGAAGCTGATTCTGGATTTTCTCGGCGGCGAGATGACTGATGCGGCGAAATGGAGCGCCCGGTTCGCGGTGGTCTTCGCGCTGATGCAGTTTGTCTTTTCACCCTTGCTCGGAGTGTTATCAGATCGATTTGGAAGACGCCCGATCATTCTGCTCTCAAATCTCGGTCTCGGCTTGGATTACATCGTGATGGCGACGGCGCCCACGTTGAACTGGCTTTTCCTCGGCCGAATTATTTCCGGAATCACGACTTCAAGCATTCCGACCGCGATGGCTTACATCGCCGACGTTACGCCGAAACAAAAGCGAGCTGCAGCGTTCGGGTTGATCGGCGTGGCATTCGGCATCGGATTCACGTTCGGACCAGCAATCGGTGGATTGGCGGGCGATGTCAATCCGCGTCTCGCGTTTTGGATTGCAGCCGCTCTTAGTCTAGCGAATTGGCTCTGGGGCTACTTCTTCGTTCCGGAATCGTTGGCGCAAAATCAGCGAAAACAATTCGCGTTGCGGCGTGCCAACCCGGTCGGCTCGCTCGCGCTCTTGCGTTCTCATCACGAACTTTGGCGGCTGACCATGATCCAATTTCTCGCCTATCTCGCGCACAATGTGTTTAGCGTCTGGGCACTTTACGCGATTTATCGCTACAGCTGGAGCCAGGGAATGATCGGACTGTCGCTCATGGTTGTCGGAATCGTCACCGCCGCGATTTCCGGCGGATTGACCGGTGTAATGGTGAAACGTTTCGGCGAAAAACGGACGCTTTACATCGGCCAGTTTTTTGGATCGAGCGGAATGTTTGTCGCCGGCCTGGCCAAAACGGGCGCGTGGTTGCTGGCTTCGATCCCGATCATTTCACTTTGGAACATTTCCATGCCAGCCGCGCAGAGCATGATGACTCATCGCGTTAGCGAACGCGAGCAAGGCGAATTGCAAGGCGCGCTCCAGAGCATGCGTTCGATCACGTTCATTGTAGGCCCATGGGTATTCCTTCGAATTTTTGGATGGTTCATCGATCCGAAAAATTCCATTCACCTTCCAGGCGCGCCGTATTATCTCGCAGCCGCTCTTCTTTTTACCGCGATGCTGATGTCGACACGCATCAGGCAAACACCATTCGATTCACAAGCCGCCATGCCGCCGAGCGTGCCGTTGGCACCACCGGAGGTCACCGCGACTGGCGCTGCGCCGATTACCGCCGCGGAAGAAAATGTTTGAGTGATCGCGCCTCGGGAAGTATTTGGAGTGCGGCGACATGTCACCGCTTTCAAAGCGCGGACGTGTCCGTGCACTCCAAAGCCGACATCGAACATGAAAGCGAGTATGCGTTGGGCGGTCGTCGCGATTGTAGTTTGTTCCTGGATCGCGATCTCCAATCATTGCGCGTTCGCGGCGCTTGCAGCAAAAACCGAATTGGCGCAAGCCGCGTGCCCGTTTCATTCCAACCCAGCAAAGCAAAAACAGCAAACCGCGCAGGTGCAATGCTGCAAAATCCTGCGCGCTGTTGTTCTTGCGAAAACGAAACGTTGGGCGCGCGACGACGCAGATTTTTCGGATGTCGATCTTCGCGGTGAAGAGTTCGCGCTAGTTGCGCTTTTATCCAACGCGCAGGCATCATCGTCTCTCGACACGGGACCGCCCGACGCGCATTCATTCGCTGAATTAATCTTACAGCAGAGCCTTTTCGCTCACGCGCCTCCCTCCTTGGGTTAACGAGTCGCGATCCGCGACCGTAAATCTTCTGCTGTAGCGGCAGGCGTGCCGCCTGCATTTGCACAGACCGCGCAGCCGACACGGCTGCCACTACAGAATTGACCTGTTTCAGCGTCTGAAATGAACAGACAGATTTTAGTTTTCGTTTGCGCATTGACACTCGCAACGCGTGTGCAGATAGGGGCGATTGACCTCAATCGCCCGCTCCACGAGCACGATTACGAGCAAGAGCAGGAGTATGGGAAGACACAGAAATACACGTGCCCGATGCATCCGGAAGTCGTCACGGATCATCCCGGCAATTGTCCGAAATGCGGGATGAAACTCGTGCCCCTGAAACAAAGCAAACGCCGAACGCCCAACGTCGAACGATCAACGCCCAATCATCAGTCACATGTGTCGCATCAGTCCCATCAAACGCAGCAGATGCACGCGCCTTCCCATGAGGGTCATGAGATGCACATGGAAATGCATTCGTCTATCGACATTGCAGATCCAATGAGCCGCGAAGGCTCAGGCACGAGCTGGCTGCCGGATTCGAGCCCAATGTATGGTCGCATGTTCATGTTTGACGAGAACATGCTGATGTTGCACGGCGCAATTTTCCCGCGTTACACCAACGTGAGCACCCGACGCGGCGATGATCGGATCGACGCGCCGGACTGGATCATGGCGATGTTTTCGCATCCGCTCGGAAACAATGCACAGTTGGGTGCGCGTTTAATGATGAGTCTCGACCCGCTGACGGAAGGTGGTCGCGGTTATCCGCTTCTCTTTCAAAGCGGCGAATCATGGCACGACCAGCCGTTGCACGATCGCCAACATCCACACGATCTCTTCGACGAACTCTCAGTCAGTCTGTCGCAAAAATTCGATTACGATCTCAGCGCCTACGTTTACTTCGGTTATCCAGGGGAACCGGCGCTCGGTCCGCCAACATTCATGCATCGCCCATCAGCGATGGATGATCCCGACGCGCCGCTCGGCCATCACTGGCAAGATTCGACCCACGTCACCTTTGGCGTCGCCACTGCCGGTGTCGCTTGGAATAACGTAAAGATTGAAGGCAGCATTTTCACCGGGCGTGAACCGGACGAAAACCGTTACAATTTCGATCAGCCGAATTTCGATTCGTACAGTGGCCGAATCTCCTGGAACCCAACCCGCAATCTGGCGCTGCAAGTTTCGTACGGCTACATCGAAAGCCCAGAAGCTCTCGAGCCTGCACTCAATCGACATCGCACAACGGCGTCGGTCATTTACAACCTGCCGCTCGGCCAGGATAGCAACTGGTCGAACACATTTGTGTGGGGCCGGAACCACGACACCGGCGAAGGTAAAACACAGTCGTTCCTGGTGGAGTCAGATTATCAGCGCGGACGCGACACCGTTTATTTGCGTTGGGAACGCGTGGAAAAATCCGGACATGAACTAGTCCTTAAACCGCCGGATGAATCTCACATTTTTCCGGTGAGCGGCTACACGATCGGTTACGTACGCGATTTGTCGCATGGCAACGGTCTCGACGTAGGACTGGGCACGCAATTCACCATCAACGACCGTCCCGACCGCCTCGATCGCTATTACGGAGACGATCTCGGCTACGCTTTCCAGTTTTTTCTTCGCATCCGCCCATCGCTGCATAGTCACAGCGCGCAAGAGCACTCGGAGCACGCTGTGGCCGGAATGGGAAAATAAGCTGCAAATGTCTGCGCCTCGCAGACAAAAGCCGCCACGCGGCGAAACGTGGCGGCTGATTGCGAATTGCGGCTGTTTAACTCGGCTTGTTTATGGAGGTGCACCGCCCATGAGCAGCGACTTGAACTTTGTGAGCTCGCGAGACGTAGCGCCTTGATACCTTGTCATCGCGCGCGACATGCGTGAAGCTTGACGCTCCGTGGCTCTGCGATTGCCCAAACAGAATTATCAGGACATCGAGCGCGTCATCGAACTCGATTTTGTGCGCGCGACAGAAGCTGCGGCGCTCAATTCGTTGCGCTGGCTCGGTCGGGGCGACAAGGAAGCAGCCGATGCTGCCGCATGCGACGCGATGCGCGGAATGTTCGACCTGATGAACATCTGCGGCGAAGTCGTGATCGGCGAAGGAATGAAGGACGAAGCCCCTGGAATTTTCAAAGGCGAGCAGCTTGGGACATGGGTTCCCGGCTCGCCACAGTTCGACATCGCCGTCGATCCAATCGATGGAACAACGAATATTTCCAAGGGCGCACCAAATTCGATCAGTTGCATTGCGGCGGCCAGCCCCGAGGAAGGGGTAAAAGTGGCGCTACGGGATATCCCCTCGTTTTACATGTCGAAGCTGGCTTACGGGCCGCGGGTAATCGAATACATGAAAAAACGCGGCGATTCGCTCCAACTCGAAATGCCGATCGCTGAGATGCTGGCAATCGTTGCGCACGCGGTGGACAAGCGCGTCCAGGACGTGGCGGTGATGATGCTCGACAGGCCGCGACACAAGGAGATCGTCGAACAAATTCGTGCGGCAGGCGCCTCTCTCCGCATGATCGGTGACGGCGACATCGCCGCGGCCATTGCTCCGTCATTGCCCGAATCTGATGTGGACCTTTACATGGGCATCGGCGGTTCGCCCGAAGCGGTATTGGCAGCGGCGGGCATCAAATGTCTCAGCGGCGACATGCAATGCAAAATGTGGCCGCGAGACGACAAGGAACGAAAGAAGCTAATTGATGATGGCTACAAGAAAGACCTGGACCGCGTTTACTCGGCTGATGATCTGGCCAACGGCCAGAACATCATTTTTTGTGCTACCGGAATCAGCGACAGCGCGCTCTTGCGTGGTGTGCGGGCGCAAGGCGGTGTTATCGCGGTTACACATTCAATTTTGATGCGGGCAAAGAGCAAGACCGTCCGGTTCATTCGGGCCCGCCACAATTTGCAGACAAAAACGATTCGGCTTCGATCAGACAATCGCGAACACATCATTTGACATACTTCTCCTTTGTTACAGCGATCGTTGCGCCTGGAACTGAGGTTCTGGTTTTCCTGTCACTCATGGAAATGCCTCCGATCGGTAAAGGTGGCAGCGATATTATTTGGGCGTTGCCATTTTTCGGACTAGTCGTTTTTGCGCTCGCGGCTTTTGGGTTCCTCGCAGCACTTAGGGCGAGAGGGAGCCCGACACCAGCGAGAAATTTGAGCAACTGCCGGGGTTTTGCTAAACGGTCTCAGCCTCCTAATTCCAACTGTGATGCTCGTTTTAGCAGTTGGTCGTCTCCTTGTGTCGGGTGGCCGCTAAATGAATCGTTGAACCGGACGCTAGGACTTTCTCGGCCGTATTCCGAATTTAGCCAGCGCATCGATGGTCTTTTCCATCGGCAGCCCGACGACGTTTGTGAATGAGCCGTTAATTTTTGCGATGATCTCGGCGCCGCTTCCTTGCGCGGCATAGGCGCCAGCCTTGTCGAGCGGATCCGCTTTTGCCACGTACTTATCAATCATCGCGCGATTGAGCCGGCGAAAGCGCACACGGGAAATATCATGAAAAACCGCCGATCTTCCCGATGTCTGGTGGTAAATTAGAACGGCCGAACAAACTTCGTGGGTTCGCCCGCTGAGGCGCCGAAGCATCTGCGTGGCCTCGTCCAAGTCTACCGGTTTACAGATCACTTCATTCTCCAGTGCGACGAGTGTGTCAGCTGCGAGGACGACAGCATCGGGACGCGCTTGCGCAATGGACATGCCTTTTCGAATGGCGTTCCACTGCGTGAGCTCACGTATTGTCAGAGCTGCATCGAATTTTTCCGCTAGTCACGGCGGCGCGATTTCGAATTGAAATCCCGCGTCGGAAAGCAATGCAGCTCGCCTTGGTGAAGTGGATGCCAGCACAAATGAAGGCATTGCTCGCTAACTGTAGCGCAGGCGTGTCGCCCGCAAAATCGAAACCTTGCAACTGCCACAGCTGCCTCGACAGAACGGCTCCTCGCGCGAAAATGCGTTATGGATTGGGCGCAACGGACGGAGCCGCGTTCTGGTTAGAAATATCCGGCAGCTTTCTTTCTTTGTAATTAGCAGGCACGGTAAACTGGCCATCGGCAACCGAGTCGAGGCTTACACCTGTCACAGTGCTGGTAATTTCTATCGGGTGTCCCAAGCCGCTGGGGCTATGCTCGCCTGCCGGGTTTTCCTTGCCAACGATCACGCGCATCCGGATTGGCAAGCCGGGGAAATCGCGAAAGTCAGGCATTTTCGTATTAGCCGCATCCCAAAGCTCGGATTTAATCGACTGAAGTTGCGCCAGGACGGCGGCGCCGTTCGGGTAATTGGGTGCAATCCAATAGGTTGCCTTAAAATCGGGTCCTTCGTATGTATATTGCTCGGTCTCGTAACCGTTGATCGTTTCCCTCTGGCCAGTGGCTGTGAGTCTGGGTTTGTCCGAGGCTGCTTTGTTGCTGTTGAATTTATTTAACATATCGGCGATCGCTCTCATCTTGTCCGGCGCAACGCGGACAATGGTCTTCTGATCGTTCAGCAGGTTGATCAGCTCGCCAGTTTGTCCATCAAAGATTGCAGTGACTTGCGGAGACACATCAATACGTGCTTTGTCTCCTTTGACTTTGATGGTCATATTGCTACCGGCCGCCACCGCAGTGGGAGTTGGTTCCACCTTTTGATTGTCACTCGCAGGTTGCACTGTTGTTGAATAGACAATCGTCAGGTCCGCGCGGACAGGAAGAATGACAAAAACAGTCAGAACGAGTGAATAGAACGCAGTCTTCATATCTCAGGTAATTACATCGCCCGAGCCGATCAATACGGCTGGTTCGAGCGGCCGGTTACGCCGACTTCTGCGTCTTCAGCAGCTTGATCGCATCGCGCAACTCGGCAGCGCGCTCGTAGAGTTCCTTTGCAATCGCAGTTTCCATCTCGCGTTGCATGACCTCCAATTTCGATAACGGCCGCTTCGCCTTCACTTCCTCAAGCCATTCGTCGAGAAACGCGATTTCCGAACTTTTCGATACCAGCTCCGGAAAATTTGATTGTTGCAAGAATTCCGTAATCGCGTCACGACCGCGCTCAATCTCAGATATGGCCTCGGCAAATTTTCCCTCGCCGAGCAGAATGGACGCCTTGGCTCGGGTGTTCATCATGAGCACGTAAGGCCGGAACTGCTGGAGAGCCCAGGAAAATTCCTCGCGATCCGTATGCTGGGCAACAAAAGTAAAAAGATCGAGATTACGTTGCGTGTCGCGCACCACGCCTTCGAAATCATTGATCTGAAAAAGACTCAGGTAACGATGATAATATTGGATGCCTTCCTGCTGAAGCTCCGCGCATTGCTCAGGTGTCACCTCGTAAGTCTCGCCTTTCTGCTCGGCGCGGGCCGCGCGTTTTTGGTGATATTCTAAAAGCGATTCGCAATTATGCGGGCGCCGACCATCAGGCCGACCGGTCAGCTCCATTTGCAACACGCCCAGATCGACTCGCAGTTGCAATTTCTCGCGGCCATCCAGACCAGCGATCTTGCGCACTTTGATGCTGCCGCTTTCATGTGCCCAATCTTTCAAGATGGTGTTGAGATCCAAACTCATCGTAAACAAACATCGAACACTTCGCATTGCCTTGTCAATAAATCGTAGGAATGGCGCGCTGTGGCCGCCGCGGCCAGTTGCAAGCACCGGGTTTGGCAGGCGATACACCAGCCGCTACAATGTGGCGTAATGGAAGACTCAATCGACGCGTTTATTCGTTTCCTCGCCGTCGAGCGCGGTCTTTCTGAAAATTACCAGCTCTCCACTCAAAGGTCGCTAGGCGACTTCGCGCATTGGTGCGCTTCTAGCAAGAAAATCGATAATCCGCGCGCTGTGACTCTACCGATCATCAGCGAATACCTTGGCGATCGCAAGCACGCTGGCCTTTCGGCCTCTTCGATCAAGCTGATGGTGGTTGCATTGAAGATTTTTTTTCGGTTCTTGATCGCTAAACGAATAGTTGAACGCGATCCGGCTGAGGCGTTGGCGCTCCCGCGCATCGAGCGTTATCTGCCGGAAACCTTAAATGAATTGCAGGTGGAACAGTTGCTGGAAAGCATCGACACGAAGGCTGTTCACGGCTTGCGCGATCGCGCGATAATCGAGTTGCTTTACGCAAGCGGCCTGCGAATTTCCGAGCTGGCAAATGCCCGGTTGGAGAATTTCAATTTCGAAGAGCGCATTGTGCGTGTGACCGGGAAAGGAAATAAAACCCGCCTGGTGCCGGTCGGTCAAAAAGCATGCGAAGCGCTGGCAGCCTATCTTTCCGTGGAGCGGCCTAAACTGGTGAAACCGCGTAGCGGCAGCGAAATTTTTCTGTCCGCGCGAGGCAGCAAATTAACCACGGCGCGCATCTGGCAAATCGTGAAAAAACACGCACAGCGGTCCGGACTTGAGAAAAACGTTTACCCTCATCTTCTCCGGCATAGTTTCGCGACGCATCTGCTCGGGAACGGCGCCGATTTGCGGATCATCCAGGAGATGCTGGGCCACGCGGATATTTCGACGACGCAGGTTTATACGCATGTCGATCAACAGCGGCTCAAAGCTGTGCATCGACAATTTCATCCCCGGGCCTGATACCGACGGGATTTTGGATTGTCGCTGGATCAGTTTACGATTGAACCCGTATCTGGCATTGAGTATCCAGCATCGAAGCTAATGACGCGGTCGTGTTTATGAGGCGAATTCTGTTTGTAATCATCGCGCTCGCTATCGCAGCATTCGGCGGTTGGTACTATTGGAATCTTTCCCAACGAATTTCAAGCGCGCCGGTAAGCGTGCTTCTCCCTAGGGATACAATTTTTCTGGCACATATGCCCGACTTCAATCGAAGCCTCGATGAGTGGCATCATTGCGATATTTACCAGCTCTACCGCGAACCGACAGTCCAGGATTTTCTACGCAAGCCGCTCGGCAACCTTCCAAAAACAGATGCGGCTTCTCAGGCCCTGCAGGAAATCGGACAGCTCGATCCGAAGCACGCCTTCCTCGCCTTGACCTCCATGGATAGCAACAACCCAAAATTTATTGGCGGCTTCCGTTTTCGCGGCAGCCAGGAAGAGGCGGAGCGAATCATCAGCAGATGGCGCTCGGCATTTTTGGAACAAAGTCCGGCCGCAAAACGCGAAAAGTTGCAATATCAGCGTCACGAAATCGAGCTAGTTACGGCAACTCCATTTACCCTCGCGACCACCTATGACCGTCCCTGGTTTTTTGCCGCAACGGACCTCGCCGAATTAAAGGCGCTGCTCGATCGCGCTGATCACCGAGCCAAGAACCCGGAGACTACACTCGACAAAGACGAAGCATATCGCGTAGCCGTCTCGCACCGGCCCTCGAACTACGCGGCGTTCTTTTATCTGCAGCCAAAAACATTTTCCGAACGGCTGGCAGCGTTGCGCACTGCTGTGCGATCAACCCCAACTCCCGGCGAGACAACGATGCTTGAGAAAATGCGCTGCATCGCCGGGTCAATGCGGTTCGATAACGGGAAGATACACGACGTGCTTTTCCTGGGGATGCCAAAGCTGGAGCATGAGACGAAGCTCACGCGGTCTTCGCTTTCGCTCGGAACCAAAGAGACTTTTTTCTATTTGTCGATGCTTTTGAATCTCGGGGAGAAAATTGACACATTGAACCAGGCGGCGGCCTTTGCCGGGACCAAGCTTTTTCAGGCGCTCGCCGAAAGCGGGATCACCGCTGATGACTGGAAGGCTGCATTTGGCCTCGAGTTAGCGTCTCTGGCGGATTGGCCCTCAAGCGCGCATTGGCCATCTTTACTCCTAACACTGCCAGTGCTGGACGCGGCTAAAGCCGGGAAAATCACTGACGCCCTCGTACGCGCCGACGAAGGTGCGACTTGGACGCAGACAGAAAAGGATGGCGTTCATTATTTTTCAAAGCAGTCCGCCGCGAGTCTCGTGGCGATCACTCCAACAGTCGGTTTGTCCAATCGGCTTCTTATAGCTGGTTTTAACCCGGTCTCAGTGGAAGAGGCAATGAAACGCAGCGGGGCCAGCTCGACTGAATTTTCAGATTCCCAAACTTTTAAAGCTGCCGAGGGATTGCTGCCCGAGCCGACGAATTTCTTCGCCTACATCGACACGGCGCTCGTATACTCCCGGCTGGACGCTTCTCTGCGCCCAATTTTGTTAATGGCTGCGGCTTTCATGCCGGCTGTGGCTGGTTCGATTGATGCTGGCAAGCTCCCATCGCCGGAGGTCATTACGAAGCACCTGAGCCCTATCATCTCCTCGCAAAGATACGATCATGACGGTTACGTGGCCGAGTCACTCGGGCCAATCACGCTGGATCAGGCTGCAATCGGCGTTGCTGTACTTGGTAGCCTTGGCAGAGCAGCACGACAGAAAACCGGGGCCGGCATAAGCGGCTGGAGCGCTTCTCCAGCGGCCGCGCCGCAAGTGGCACCCAGCCCGTCCCCTACGCCATAGGAGGGTTAGGACACCTCTGTGGCAGGCGTGTCGCCTTTGGGATAGGCGAATGCAGCCGGCAGGGCTGCCCCGACAAAGCTACGCTTCTCCTGTGTCATTTCGGCACTTTTCTTGTCTTTGGAGCCTTAAGCGAAGAAAACTGCTGCGGTTTTTGAAAAACGTGCTATCGTTTTGCCCCTATGGCTATTCTAAAGAAAAATGCATTCTCCCGTCGTGTTCCCGACTTGGTAACTGAGGAGCTGGTTGCTGTCCTCTCCCGGCGCTCTTCTTTTGAGTTCAAGCAGCTTTTCGACATCGTGCACGAGAATCTTCGGGCCCGGAACGCTGCTAGCGGCGGCGAAGAAATGCTGCGGCTGCGAGCCTACGAGAAACTACAGAACCTCGTGGCCCGGGGCGCAGTCAAAAAGAATGGCAAGAAATACAAGGGCCTGCCATCGGCTTTGGCCAATGCGATTGCCCAGCAGAATGGTCATCTCGCCGGCGTAAGATAAGCCGGTCTTCCACAACGAATTGGCTTTAGGCCAGATTCCCGGATGCAGCGCGAATATTTGCCGGTTCTCCTGCAAATCTTCGTCGCGATGCTGTTCGCCGTTTCCGCTCTGCTCGTCAGCATATTAGTAGGCAAGAGCGGAAGACGCACCCGAGCTAAGGATATGGCGTATGAGTGTGGGATGATCCCACAGGGGGAACAGCTACCGCGCTTCAGCGTGAAGTTCTATCTTGTGGCGATGCTTTTTATCCTGTTCGATCTGGAGATCGTGTTCATGTATCCATGGGCGGTCGTGTATCGGGATGCCGTCAAACAAGGCAGTACCATTTTCTGGAGCATGCTCAGTTTCATCACAATCCTGATGGTGGGCTATGTCTACGCGCTTAAAAAAGGTGCGCTAGAGTTCAGAAAGTAGTTAGCTCCCTCTGAGTTCTCCCACGGCTCCCCGGCTTCTGCCGCTCACCTTGTCGTTGAGCGTGCTTCTTTGGGTGTTCGTCACGACAGGCGGCTCGCAGATTTTTGTTAAGGAAGTGCTCGGCGGTGCCTATGATTCGCAGGGGGAACATTTTCTGCGCGGAGACGTGGATGTCGATGTGGAGGCGATCAGGCATGAAGCAATGATCGTGAACGACAAAGTGCGGATGTATTTTGGACCGTTTCCGGCGTTCCTCCGTATTCCCCTAAACTTTATCTACCCTCCGGGACATGGAAAATGGTCCCGGATTTCAGGATTTTGCGCGGGGGTCATCGCGTTGTCTGCCTTTGCCGGCCTGATGCGCACAGCTTTGTGTTCATCCCCACTTTCATCGCGCGTCCGCAATTGGCTGGGCAACGCGTATGTAATCGGGTTCGCGTTCGGCTCGCCCTTGCTTCTGCTCCTTGGAAACCTTTCCATTTACAATGAGGCCATAATCTGGGGCCTGGCCTTATCGCTGGGCGCGCTCTTTTTCGCTTTCTGCTTACGACAGGCCGAGGGTAGCGCCCTGACACGCGCGTTGCTGGGATTCTCGCTGTGTGCCGGTGGTGCTTTACTGTCACGGGTCACGTTCGGCGCGCCTTTCATCCTGATCGCGCTATTTCTTGCTCTAAGACTACCGTGGGAGAATCGAATAATTAATCTCACGGCGCTGCTTCTCCCGCTCGCCGCCGCGCTCATTTTTTACGTTTGGCTAAGCTACGCGAGATTCGGCAGCGTCACTGGAGTAAACTTCGATTACTACATCAACCCGGTTCACAGCGAGTTTGCCCACAAATTTGGCGTGTTTAGTCCGCGCCGGCTCCCTTACAGTTTCGCTGACTACTTCAGCCTGCGTTTTCCATCCCTTGAGCGCAACCCGCCTTTCCTAAGAGCAGCTCGCCATTCCTATGATTATCCCTCTCTCTATTCCAACGATTTCAGCGAAGTCTATCTCCCTCTCCCATGGTGTTCTGGCTGGCTTGTTTTCGCCGCTATTTTAGGAATCACATGTCTTGTTCGACGCAAAAAAGCGGACCTCTTGGAGCTTGCGGCGGCTGTGGCCCTTTTTGTCCAAGTTCTTGGCATCCTATCCTATTATTTGCTCGCCCAACGCTATGCGACTGATCTCTATCCTTTCCTGATCTTCGGTCTCATCATTTTTCTCGGGTCGGGCGGAGTAGCCTTATTCCGGTCGCGTCATGTGATGATGGGACTAATCGCTCTCTCGGTCGTGGTGAACTCGCTTGCGACCGTTTCCTGGCTAGTCGACGCTGATCAAAACGTGCCACCGGAAACGAGAGCGGCCTGGGAAAAACTCTTGGGACGACATTCACTTGGAAAGTAGCAGTGAGAAATCATGACGGCGCACGAAAGGCGTGACACGGTCAGGCAATTTTGGATCGCAGCCGGCCTGTCGCTATTCGCGGCGATCGCCTTCTACTTTTCAACTAATGCGACGCTGCGCGATCTGGATTACACGAGCCGGATCGCTTCGGCCTTGCTAAGTGGCCACCTGGGTCTCCGGGAAAAGCCGCCCGATTGGCTTAACGAAATGATCCCACACCGAGACAGCTATTATTCGGCCTTCCCGCTGGGAGCGGTGCTTAGCATGGTTCCAATCGCGCTTCTGCAAAAAGCGGGCCTGATCCACCATTTTCCAGGACACGTTTTGGCAGCGTTGATTGCCGGGGCTTGTGTTTATTTCTTTTTTCAACTCGCAAAGGCATTCGGAGCCGATTATTTCGGGCTCGAAGGCAGCGCGCTGGTTCGACGGATTCTGCTGGCGTTGTTTCCCATTTTTGGGACGTGGACGTGGTGCAACCTCGGGTTCGGCGGCGCGTGGCAAATCGCTCTCGGCCTTGCTTTGCTGGGACAAACTGCAGCTCTCTATTTTACCCTGGTGCGACCGTCCCCTTTCGTCGCGGGCGCGTTCTTCGCGCTTGCTTTTGGTAATCGCACTGAGCTGCTCATCACCTTGCCCCTTTATACTTACTTTCTTTGGCGCCGACCGAATGAAGAGCTGACGCCATCGTCGCGCAGTCGCATGGTCAGAAAGGGGCTTCGGGAAAACGTCCCGATGGCCATGCGCTTCCTAAGTGTGCCAGCTACGCTCGCGCTTCTGACCGCCGCTTATAACTTCGCGCGGTTTCATTCAATTTTCGATTTTGGGTATACTCACATCCCGGAAGTGCGCGAGGAACCCTGGTACGAGCACGGGCTGTTTTCGATCCATGCTATTCAATGGAACATGTACACGATGCTCTTTCAAGGCTTCGAAAGTGTTTCCTACTTTCCTCACATTCTGCCAAACGGGTTTGGCTGCTCAATCTTCCTAGCCAGCCCGTTCCTGTGTCTGCTTTTTCGCGAAGGCGGAAGATACAAGGTTGCCGCATGGGTCGCGATCGCCTCGTTGACGCTGGTCCTTTGGTGTCACGGAAATCCCGGAAGTTGGCAGTTCTCCTATCGCTACGCGATGATTCTCCTTCCCTGGATGTTTCTTTTGCTGACAGCCAATGGTACGGCGAAGATAACTGTCAGCGAGATCTCGCTTTTCGCCGTTTCGGTTGCAATTAATGGAATGGCCACATGGCTATTTCTTTGGACCGAGCAAATTCAGCCGTAGCGAATCTCGCTTGCTTACTGATTCTTAACGGCCTGTCCGTAGGAAGTGGCGCAAGCGAATTCATTCTCTTTGCGATGAAAATCCTGTGGGCCATGTTTGACCGAAGAAATCGCCCGCTTACGATTTGCGCCCATGCCATCCGAACTCCTTGGCGCGCCGTAGTGCGACAACTGCCGGATGAAGGCGGCTCGTGCGAAGGTGGATGCACCGGCAAATGATCGAAATGCAACCATGATTGGCGCTGGACAAATGGCCTGAACATTGTTTCGTCATTCGTCATTTGGACTTCGTCATTAGATTCATGCTGGCTCTGATTTATTTCGGATTGGCTATTTGTGTCGGCGATTTCCTTTGTCGCCGATTTTACAGCTTCGTCTCCGTCGCACACCGCTGCGCAGCAGCCATCCTAGTAGGGCTACTGGTTAGCTCATGGTTCACGTACTTGGCTGGGCTCGCATTCTTTTGGGCATCACGACCGCTGTTATGGGGTAATCTCTTGTTCTTCGTAACAGCAGTCGCCGTGCTGTCGTGGCCTAGATGGAAAAGGAAGATTAGGTCCGTTGAGACCGGGACTGATCTTCGCCACGTGAGCGAGTTATGCCTGCCACAACCCAAGGGTTCAGGCATAGCTGACTGGCTACTCATCGCTGGATACATAGTCCTCGTATCCTGGATGATGTTTGCCTCTTTTAATTCCAGCGGCGGCAAGCTGCGGATCGCCAACCCTGAGTACAGCGATTTCGGGCCCAATACTGCGATTATGCAGAGCTTTGCCGTGGGACATAACTTTCCCACGGAGTATCCACACTTCTCAGGTGACCGGATCCGCTACCATTTCCTGTTCTATTTTCAGGCGGGAAATCTTGAAGTCCTCGGGCTCGATCCGGCGTGGAGCCTCAATCTGCTCAGCATAACCACCCTCGTAGCGATGCTCGTCCTTGTGATGGTGCTTGGCCAGGTGTTGTTCGATTCGCGCGCGGTCGGTCGCCTGGGCTCTCTCCTCTTCTTCTTTTTCGGCTCACTGTCTTACATTCCGTTTCTTCAAAAGCAAATTTCAGTCCGCGCCGCACTTCAGGCTATTATGCATCAGCGCGAGTATCTCCCGACTGTCTTTCCCTATCGAGGTGAACTCTGGGGTACCTGGTCGCAGGTGACTTATCTCAATCAGCGGCATTTCGCCAGCGCCATTGGGATACTCCTACTCGTCCTTGTTTTTCTGGTCATCCACTATCGGACGCTACCGGTAAAGCAAACCAAAGCGCCCACTTCTCTTAATCCGGTAACTTCGGACCCACACGCGGTGCTCGAAACAGCATCAGATATAGCGTCCAACGACGCCACTCAGCCAGAACAACTTCCAGAGGCAGCAGCTGAGATGCTTTCTGGTTCAGTAGCAATCGAAGCAACGCAGCCAGCTGTTTCAGCGTCGGAGACTTTCCGCGCTACCTTGCCTGGCTTCGTCTTTTCAGGGGTCCTACTTGGTCTGCTACCGATGTGGAACAGCGCAGTGTTTATTGCAGCCGCCGCTGGGCTAGGACTGTTGTTTCTCTTGTTTCCTCTGCGGATGCAAATGTTGGCACTCGCCATCACCGCGGGTGTCATTGCGCTGCCACAAATGCTCTATTTGAGCACCGGCAGCGGAAGGGCACAGATGCCAAAGCTGCTTCACTGGGGTTACACGCTTGATCACCCTACGGCGGCGAACGTGGCGAAGTATCTTGGCTTCACCTTTGGCTTCAAGTGGCTACTAATTGCGCTGGCCCTTGTTTTTGCGACCAGCCTGCAAAGGCGGCTATTTTTAGCGGTTTCAAGCCTTATCCTGGTCGCGTTTTCTTTTCAGTTCACCATCGAGACCCTCGCGAATCAAAAATTTTTGCACCTTTGGGTAATTATCGCCAACCTGTTCGTCGCCTTCGCTCTCTGGCGTTTATGGCGTCTCTCACTCGGCGGAACTACACTGCCGGGAAAATTCCTTGCGACTGTTCTCTTTCTCCTGATCATTCCGGGTGGCGTTATTGATTTTTTCCCGATCCACAACACTGGCTGGAGCGAAGTAACGTACCGGAACGATCCGTTAATCGACTGGCTCAAGAAAGAGACGACGCCGCGAGATATCTTTCTGACAGATCGCTTCGTTAATCATCCTATTCTGATGGCAGGACGCCGCGTCTTGTATGGCTGGCCTTACTACGGATGGTCAGCCGGTTACAACGCGAGCAAGCACGACAGGCTTTACACAGAGCTGTTCGAGAGCAAGGACCCGTGGAAAGTATATCATCTCTTGAAAGAAAATGGCATCAGTTACGTGGCCTACGACAATGCGGTTCGGCAGGGTCAGTTCATCAAGCGTCCAAACCAAGAACTTTATGCCACTTATTTTCCGAAGGTGTTTGAGGACAGCAGATACAACGGGCTGATAATTTACAAGGTGCCGGATACACCGCCTCCTCGGCTCAGCTCACTGCCTGAAGGCGTGAGTAACGTCTTTGAAGGCGGAAGGGGAACCGGAAAAGGGGAATTTGATTTACCGACTGGACTTGCTGTTGATGCTAACGGAAATATTCTGGTCGCGGATACCGGTAACGGGCGCATCGAGAAATTCTCTCCGGCCGGCACGTTTCTCAGCACTATAGGAACGAAAGGAGCCGGCCACGGCCAATTAGGAGAACCGAACGGGATCGCAGTCGACCGAGCTGGCAATATTTACGTGGCAGAAGTGGCTCCCAATCACCGCGTGCAGAAACTAGCGCCCGACGGGACGTTCATCGCCGAGTGGAAGGGCCCAGACCTTGGCTTTTACGGACCACGCCGCATCGCTATCGGCCCGGACGACTCCGTTTATGTCGTCGATCAGGGCCACACGCGCATCGTCAAGTTCAGCCCCGATGGCCAGGTGCTGGCGGTTTGGGGCAGTAAGGGGACTGGCGACGGACAGTTTGACGACCCTACTTCGGTCGCAGTTGATCCTACAACAAACAAAGTCTATGTCGCCGATCCAATTAACAGACGGATCCAGCTATTTGATTCAAATGGGAAGTTTCTAACTAAGTGGGTAATCCCCGAATGGGGCCGGCCAGCTGGCTTCGAAGACCTGGCCATAGATTCAAAGGTGGGTCGATTATATGCGTCGAGCGCCCACACCGACGCAGTGCTTATTTTTGATTTGAATGGAACCAGGCTTGGCGGTTTGACGCCGAAGCCCCCTGATCGGCTCCAAGGGCCATCAGCCCTGGCGTTAGCGAATCGGAAGCTCTACGTCCTAAACATGCATGGGAATAGTGTAAACGCGATCGATCTGTAAAGGGATGGTACCCCGCGGCATCGCATAAGCTTCCTTCGTGTAGCGTTTGATTCTGCAGAACCGACGCCGAGCCTTATGGACCTGTCTCAGACAAAATCGCGACTTCTTACACCCCGCGTTCTGTTACTTGGCTTCTCACTTATTAGTCTGGTAATTTGCGCCTGGGCTGCCGCGGCGCACTACCGGAAATTGGCTTGGGGAGACCCGTGGCAGCCGATTGGGTGGCTGCTTAGCATGTTCTTCTTGCTTTGCGCCTTCCTGCCAGACCCCCGTGGCCTGGCGACCGGTTTCAAGTCCCTAATAAAGCCGAAGACAGCGTTTTTTCTTTTCTGGATCCTGTTCTTTGTAGTTTCGCACCTCTGGAATTTCCGCACGGCGCCTTGGAACGGAGACGCACTTTTTGACGAGTCCGGCAATGACCTCGGGTATCTAAAAAGTCACGTTATCGGTCATCCATATCAGGCGGCCTGGTTTCATGGCATTATTTCGCGGGAGACCCTGTTTCATTACTATGTGTGGGGATTTCTCAAGCTGTTCGGCTTTAACATTTTGGCCTATGAAGCAGCGCTCTTTGTTATTTGGCTGACGGCCTTTGTGTTCACGCTCTTGCTAGTTGACCTGTTCTTTGGGTCTTACATTGTTACCTCAGTCACGGCTCTGATCTTCAATTTTCTTCCGTTTGCATTCATTTACACTTTCGTTGGATACCGTTACCCGATGACGGTGGCCTTAGCCGTGGTCTCTCTGTATTTTTTGCACTTGGGGTTTAGAACCACTTCTCGTTTTTACCTTTCGCTGGGCGGGATTGCAGCAGGGCTTTGTTTAGCCAGCTCCATACCCGGCAAGCAATATCTGCTGGCGCTTGTGATTGCTGCGCCGCTGTACGCGGTGTTTTATTGGAGGAGCTTAAAACGAACCGTCGCGTGGAGCTCGCTGGCCGTTATCGTTTATAGCTTTTTGGCAGCTGCCACGCCAATTCTGCTTTATATCGTCTTCAATCGAGAACCCTATACATATTATGAAGGCAGGTACATTCACCAATTCTGGGACGCGGTGCGGGGAACCCCGGCCCCAAATGATATGCGATATTATGTGACTGGGCTCTGGAACTGTTTTTTTGCTGCCCATTTTTGGCCTCGGCTTTTGTTTCCGGATTTTTTGCCTATTCCGTTGCCGTACTACTGGCTTTTACTGCCCGGCTTTGTGCTAGCTCTTTGGCAGAAGCGTTTTGAGGTCGTGCTGCTGGCAACGCTTCCAGTCGTAGGAGTATTTGTTACAGGGGGAGTTGCCGTTGAGCAGCGGCTGTTGCTTGCAATCCCATTCTGGATCATCCTGATGAGCTTCACGCTTGCTAGGCTGTTGAAGCTTCGGTCGTGGCCAAGCGTGCAAATTCTGCTCGGCGTTCTGGCAGGCTTAATACTGTTGAAAGGCTTGGGTCCTTCGATTCGATATATCTATAGCAAGACGAAGAGCCCGCTTTCGATCCACCACTATGCGCAACATCAGGTCGCTGTGTCACGGTTCTTAAAACATGTCGTAGCCGGCCAACAACACCCCGAACCCCCGCGGCTGGAACGTGATGAGTTCAACCGCATTAAAGGCATCCCCGATGCTCCGTATGAAACATTGATCTGCCAGAATGACGCGTATTCAATCATTCATCTATTCTTGCATGATTATGATGACGGTAAAATCCTCTCTTTTTGTTCCGAGTTGCCATTTTTCGGGGTAATGAGCGAGCTGGATGTATGGAACGCGAATAAAAAGGCCATTCTCAGTTATGTTCCCGGCAATAAGGATCTGAAGCTGATCTGGGAACGAGATCCAAAGACAGAAAGAATAATCACAATGTTCCAATCGCTTCGCGATTTCGGAACGGAGGACACCATTTCGTTTTCTTTTGGTGGAAGACTAAGGACGTTTTACGTCCTAAATATCGGTAACAAAAACATTCGTCAGTTCCTGAACCGCGTGAGGGCGTTGCCTGCTACGCCCGGGGCGCCGCCTCCCCAGTTCAGCTCCCTGCCTGAAAGTGCGACTACCATGTTCGAAGGCAGCAGAGGAACCGACGAGGGACAATTTGATTCGCCGATGGGAATCGCTGTTGATGCCAACGGAAATATTTTGGTCGCCGACACGAATAACGGGCGCATCGAAAAATTCTCGCCGACCGGCACCTTTCTGAGCATTATAGGAACGAAAGGAAGCGGCCATGGGCAATTGGGAGAGCCGAATGGGATCGCCATCGACCGCGCTGGCAATATTTACGTGGCAGAAGTGGCCCACAATCACCGCGTGCAGAAGCTGGCCCGCGACGGGACATTCATCGCCGAGTGGAAAGGCCCCGAGCTTGGATTTTACGGGCCGCGACGGATCGCCATTGGCCCCGATGACTCCATTTATGTCGTTGATCAGGGTCACGCCCGAATTGTTAAGTTCAGCCCCGATGGGCGAGTGCTGGCGGTTTGGGGCAGTAGCGGAAATGGCGATGGACAGTTCAATGACCCTACTTCGCTCGCAGTTGATCCCACGACCAATAAAGTCTATGTCGCCGATCCCCGTAACAAACGAATACAGGTGTTTGATTCAGATGGTAGGTTTCTAACGAAATGGTTGATCCCTGAGTGGGGACAGCCAGCTGGCTTCGAAGATCTGGCAATCGATTCGAAGATGGGCCGATTATACGCATCAAGCGCCAATATGGACGCAGTGCTCAGTTTTGATTTGAATGGAAAGAGGATTGGCCGTTTGACACCAAAGCCCCCGGATAAACTCGAAGGGCCATCAGCCCTGGTCTTGGCAAACCGGAAGCTCTACGTGCTAAACATGGCGGGAAATCGCGTAAGTGAGATCGATCTATAGTCAGACAGCAAGTCGTCGCATCGGATAATCCATCATGATTCTGCAGACGGACGCAGGCTTGTGGACTTGCCTCAGATAAAATCCGGACTTGTTAAACCGAGGATTATTCTACTCGGTTTCTCGTTTGTTAGTCTGGTGATTTGTGCCCTGAGCGCCACGGCTCATTACTTGAAATGGGCTTGGAAGAGATCCGTGGCAGCCGATCGGCTGGCTGCTTAGCATGCTCTTTTTGCTGTTCGCCTTCTTACCAGGCCCACGGAGGGTGACTACCGTGTTCAAATCTTTAATAAAGCCAAAAACAGCGTTCTTCCTGTTCTGGATCCAAAGACCGAAAGAATAATCAGAATGTTCCAATCGCTCCGCCATCTCGGAACGGAAGACTCGATTACGTTTCTCTTCGCCAGAAGACTGAGGATGTTTTACACCTTGAAGATCGGCAACAAGAACATTCGCCAGTTTAAGGAATGGGTGACCGCATTGCCCGGCACTCCTCTTTGAGTATCACAGCTGGGGTTCCGCCGCACCGCAATGGAGGGCTTGGATTAGCGGTCATCAGGTTCAATTGATTCCTTTACCAGGTATCGTGGCCGGCCTTTTACCTCTTCATAAATGCGAGCCAGGTATTCGCCGATGATGCCGAGGCTGATCATTAGGAGGCTTCCGATGATCAGCTCCAAGAGAATCACAGTGGCAAAGCCGCTGACAGCCTGACCTGTTAGCTTCAGATATAAAGTTTCTAGCCCCAAAAAAACTGACAACCCTAGAAAAATCACGCCCGCAAATGTGACCAGGTGCAATGGAAACGATGAGAAAGCAGTTATTCCGACGAGAGCTAGCTTTAGTCTTTTTAACACAGACCATGTCGATTGCCCGGCCGAGCGTGGCACTATCTCGAAAGGAATCTGCACGGTGTTGAAACCCATCCAAACGGTCATTCCCCGAAAGAACACGTTGCGCTCATGCATTTTTAGCCAAGCATCGACGGCTTTGCGATTCATTAGCTTGAAATCCGATGCGCCTTTAAAGTGGAATCCGGACAGTTTGTTCAAGAGGAAATAGAACAACTGGGCGCCAAGTTTACTCGACAGCGATTCGCGTCCGCGTCTGCGCTTAACCGCTTCCACAATGTCGGCTCCAGAGCTCTGCCACAGGCGCACCATATCCGGAATGAGCGACGGTGGATGTTGTCCATCGGCGTCCATGATGATGACAGCGTCACCTAGAGCGTGCTCTAACCCTGCACACAAGGCGGACTCTTTGCCAAAGTTTCGACTCAGCCGTAGACCACGCAAGGCGTGGCAGCTTTTGGCCTCAACTGCTATCGTCTGCCAAGTGTCGTCGGGGGAGCCATCGTCAACAAGGAGAAGTTCGTATGACAGATTGCAGCGGTCGAGTGAAGTGCGCACTGCCGCAAGAAAGGCAGGCAGATGAGCGCCTTCACCAAAAACAGGCATAACTACCGAAAGAAGCTGCCGCGCTTCCGTGCTATGCGTTCGAAACTCTTCCATACGCAGCTACTGTGGTAGCAGGCACCCATACCTTGGGACGCGCAAGCAGGGGCGGCATCGTCAGGCCAAATTTAGCTGTGAGCAAACCCAATGGAAACGCATGTGGGTAAGGAAGCCTGCGAACATTGGTTAGTCCAGCTTGGTGCATCAACGCGCTTAACGTCCAGAAATCAAAGTAAAGCACATGCTCAGGCGCCTTGAAAGACGGCCAACGTCGGCCCATGGCCTTTCTCAATGCGCCTCCTATGTCTGGCGCAGCGATAACGATGTGGCCGCCGGGCTTCGTGTGATTGGCTAACTGTCTAACGAACGTCAATGGTTCATAAACGTGCTCGATCACTTGTGTTGCGATTACGCAATCGAATTTGCGCTCAAGCGAAACCTGTTCAATCCCTCCGACAAAGACGTCGGCGCCTGTTTTACGCGCGATCTCTGCGCCTTGCGCCGAAAATTCTGTCCCGACACGGCGATCGAAAAACGGACGTGCCTCATCGAGCAGGTAGCCATAGCCGCAGCCGATCTCCAAAAGGTCGCCACTGGTCAACCCACATCCGGCGAGATTATGCAACAAGCGTTTGAAGGTCGCGCGCAACGCTGATTCCTGGGCGGTATAGCTAGCGTCCGCGTAACCGCACGCTCCGCCTTCGTAATATGATGATTCGCGATACGCCTCTTGAATCGCGCTCTCGATAAGCCGTGGGTAAAGATAATGAAATCCGCATGCCGTACAGCAGGCGACGCTATAGGGCGGATGCAAACGAAACGGAAACTGACGTTGGTCGCTCCCGCATACGGGGCACGCGGGATACTCAAGCTTCGCAGAGACGTTTGCGGTGCTTCCTTGTGAAATCATGTCTCCCGGCGATGTGAGCTCTCTCTGTAGATTGGCAGATGGACCAAACTCCGCGATTCACCTGCAGAGCCGTTGTCCATGCCCCAGATTAGCGTCATTCTCTCTTGCAGCAATCACAGCGAATTCAGATTCCGAGGCCCGACAAGATTGCAGCATGCGAACGGCTCACGGCCACTTCATCGATCATCCAAACCGGTTCGCCATATCATAATTCATTTGCTCTCCGAATCAGATGGCGAGCGACTAGCCGTGCTTCTGTCGGGCATGTATTCTGACTTGCGCGCCGCATCGGAAACGCCTATTAGCTTTACCCTCATGGTTCATCATGTCGTCCTCTATAAGCTTAAACCCGAGGTCACCCCAGCCCGCGTGGAAGCGATGATGATGAACGCACGAATGCAGCTTTTGAAAATTCAGGAGGTCCTCAGTATCAAGTGCGGGAAACGGGTTGATCCGGAGTCGCCCTGGCCATTCTTTATCGCCATCGATTTTGAGTCGATGGACAAATACGCAATCTTTCGCGAAGACCCGATCTTCGTGAAGTTCACGGAAGAAATCATTAAGCCGAACACCGAGGATTCCCTGGCGCTGGATTTCGAGATGGATCCGGGCAAGGACGTCCAGTTCTCGTAATTGTGGCGGCAGCCGTGTCGGTTGCGCATTCTGGAAAAAGCAGGCGACACGCCTGCCTCTACAGGTCATTGCTATTTTCGCGCGCTGCGCGTAATCATCGGCTCGATGCGGCTCGGTTATCTTTACTCTCGCTATCCGGTCATTTCGCAAACATTTTGCGATGCGGAGATGCTGGCGCTGGAGCGGCGCGGCCTCGAACTTGAGATCGGCTCGGTCTATCCACCCCTTACCAGTCTGCGCCATGAACATATCGCCGGCTTACGCGCACCCATTCATTACGCACCGCCACAGGAAGTCCTGCGAATCTCGGAAAAGGAGGCGAAAATAGCTGGTAGATGGCCGCGTCATCTCGTCGAGCAGCATGAGCGCAAATACGGGCCGGACATTAAGGCAGAGCAGCGAGCGCGCAATGCTCTCTATTTCGCAGATTTCTTTGCGCGAAATTCTGTCGATCACGTGCACGTTCATTTTGCAAACCGCGCAGCGCACACTGCACTTTTCCTGAAAGAAATTTCCGGGATTTCATTCAGCGTCACCGCGCACGGGCAGGATTTCATGAAAGATCTCGGTAGCGACGATCTCCTTCGCGAGATTTGCGCCGCAGCGGAGTTCGTTGCGGCTGAAACCGATTACAGCCGCCGGCTTCTTTGCGAGCGCTGTCCGGATTCCGCTACGAAAATTCATCGCGTTTACAACGGGATCGATCTCGAACGTTTTCCGACGCCAGTTTCGGCCACCGTCAATGCCGTGCCGCGCATCATCAGCGTGGGCCGGCTCGTCGCATTCAAAGGTTTCGACCATCTCATCGATGCTTGCGGCGAGCTCGCGCGGCGGGGATTCGATTTTGTCTGCGATATTGTTGGCGATGGGCCCCTGCACGATACACTTCAAGCAAAGATCGAGAGCTTGAATCTATCGTCGCGAATCAGTTTGCTCGGTTCTCTGTCGCAACGGGCGGTGTTGGAGAAACTTCAAGCCGCGGACATTTTCGCGCTCGCTTCTGCAATCGACGCTCAAGGCGCAAGCGACGTTTTTCCGACGGTGATCCTCGAAGCCATGGCCTCGGCGCGCCCGGTTGTTTCCACCCGCCTTGCCGGGATCCCCGAATTGGTCGTAGATGGCCAAACTGGGCTATTAGTTTCTTCAGGCGACACATCGGCGCTGACTGAGGCGCTCCAACATTTACTATGCGATCGCGAATTGCGCCTGCGGTACGGCCGTGGCGGGCGTCTGCGAATTGAGCAGCATTTCCGAATTGAAGAGACAGTCACGCCACTGCTCAAACTCTTCCAGACAGCGTCGGCCAACTCCGGCAAATCTAGTCAGAGCCGCGCTTCGCACCCGGCTTCGGTCTCCGCGCCCACCTGCAGGGTGGCAAGCAGCGAAGCGGCCACAGAAATCGCGTATCTGATCGATCGCTGGCCCGATAGTGATTTGCCGCTGCTCGAGCGCGAGATCACGGAGATGAAAGAACGCAATGTGCCAATCGCTCCGTTCGTGTGTGGGCTGAATTCAGGCGTCCGCTTCAATCGGGCAATGGAAGAAATGGCGCCGTTGCTCGAATTTTTGCCGGATGCGATGGTGCTGGAAGCAGAATGGCGGGCGAATCCTGTACTCGCGCAAGAATTGGAAGAGGAACGAGCACAGCAGACGAACCGGGTGCCAGGCGGCATTTTTTTGCGCCAGGCGCGTTTTGCGCTCGCATTAAAAAGACTGCTTCGGGGAAGAGACGTGTCGCACGTCCACGCAACGAGTTCGCGCGCGCTCGTCTGTGCGCTCATCTTAAGAAAACTTCTCAATGTTACGGTGAGCGCCACGATTGAGCCGCGCCCTGAACCACCGCGAAACTGGATCCAGGACGCATTGTCTGAATGTGTGGGCGGCCGTTTGAGTGATCGCAAACTGTTCGAGCAATACCATTGTAGGGCGCCTGTGTCAGACGCCCCATCGGAACGGTCCCGGCGCTTCACAGAAACGCCCTACAACGGCAATTCATTCCTTCTTGATAAGACGACATTTCGTTCTGCTCCGCGGAAGGCACTCGGGCTGATCACTCGCAAGACCAGGATCGATTTGACCACAGGAGCGCGTTTCTGGCAGGGATGGGCGGAGTTGCTTTTGCGCTGGAGCTCCAGCGATCGAAAATCGAAAATCCAAATTCCAAAATGAAAAAGGCCATTCTTCTCGCGGGTGGCGCAGGAACACGGCTTTTTCCGCTGACGAAGATCGTCTGCAAACAGCTTCTGCCGATTTACGACAAACCGATGATCTGCTATCCATTGGCGACCTTGATGCTCGGCGGGCTGCGTGAGGTTCTCATCATCTCGACACCAAAAGATTTGCCGATGCTGCAGGATTATTTGGCCGATGGGGCGCAACTCGGTATTCGCATCGATTACGCTGCGCAACCGAAGCCCGAAGGAATCGCCCAAGCTTTCTTAATCGGCGCGAAATTTATCGGCGAGTCGGGCGCATCGCTTATCCTTGGCGACAACATTTTCTATGGAAAACTCGATTTCTATCGCGATGCGCTGGCCATCGAGCGGGGCGCATGCATTTTCGGCTATCAAGTTCGCGACCCGGAGCGCTACGGGGTGGTCGAGTTCGACGCGGAAGGCAAAGCCGTCAGCCTGGAAGAGAAACCCAGGCAGCCGAAGAGTCCTTTCGCTGTCCCTGGGCTTTACGTTTACGACGACCAGGTGGTCGATCTTTGTCGCACGTTGCGGCCATCAACACGAGGCGAGCTCGAAATCACGGATTTGAATTTGCTTTATCTTCAACGCAGCGAGCTGCACGTGAAGTTGTTGAGCCGCGGCATGGCGTGGCTCGATACCGGCACCACCACCGCGTTGCTTGAGGCGAGCAATTACATCGCCACGATCGAACATCGACAGGGTTTGAAAATCGCCTGCCTGGAGGAGGTCGCACTCCGCATGGGTTTTATCACCCAATCCGATCTCGCCAAGATCATTGACGGATTACCGAAGAACGAATATCGCGAGTATCTGCGAATGGTTTGCGACGAGGGTCCAAGCGCAGGGCTAGAGCCGGTAGGGTGATCCGAATTTCTGTAGCGACGGTCTGTGACCGTCGAAAAGCGCTCGCCGCGGCGCAGCGCCTCTACAATCATTTCGGCTGCTCGCGCAGAAGATGATTGGTGTCCGCGACCAGTTTGGTTACCGCCTCGGGCTCTGTCGCATCGTAATAGCCGCGGATTGCACCATGTCGATCGACCAGCACCATGCGCGTGCTGTGCACGGGAATTCCTTGAGCGTCACTGCCATCTGAGACGGCGAGTTTGAACCCGTCATGGGAAAGTTTGTAGATCGCGGATTTTGGGCCCGTGAGAAAATCCCAGCGGCCCGGCTCAGCCTGCAATCTCTCGGCGTAACTGCGCAGAATCGCGGGTGTATCTTTCTCCGGATCGACACTGAACGAGACAAGATGGACTTCGGTTTTTTCCAGCGGCTTTTGCAGTTCGCTCATTCGGCTGCTGATCATCGGACACGGTCCCGGGCAGGTCGTATAAATAAAATCGGCGATCCAAATTTTGCCGGCTAATTGCGCTAAGCCAAAGGGCTGCCCATTCTGATTTGTAAACTGAAATGAAGGTACCGTGCCGTAAGAAGAAATAGTACGCTGCCGGAGCGCGTTCACTTCCAGGTGACGTAGCCAAAGCAAGAGTCCGAGCGTGATCAGCGGGATCAGAATCAACGTCACCTTCCAAGCAATGCCACTGCGTGTCGGCGTACGATCTGTTGTCACAAAGGTTGTATTCATGATTTCGTCAGAACGAGTGCGCCGAGTAGCAATGGAAGATAAACAATCGACGCGATGAATAATGAGCGCGCTGCGCTTGGCGTGCGCATCCTTAAAAAACGCATGGCAACAGCAGTGAACAAACCGCCGAGCAAAAGCTCGATTGCAAGGTAAACAAAATTGGCAATTCCAAGAAACGTCGGCAGACCTGCGATCACCAGCAGCAGGATGCAGAAGAAGACGCTCTGGCTGGCGCTGCGCTCGCCACTGCGGTCATCACTCGAAATCATGCGAAATCCTGCCCGCGAATAGTCTTCGCGGAACATCCACGCGATGGCGAAAAAATGCGGTAACTGCCACAAAAAAACGATCGCGAAGAGACTCCACGCGCCTGCGCCAATATTTCCCCGCGCAGCCGCCCAGCCGATCATCGGCGGAATCGCGCCGGGAATTGCACCGACCGCCGTGTTGGCAGTGTTGGCGCGCTTCATCGGCGTGTAAGCAAGAATGTAAATTCCGATCGTTATCGCTGTCAGCGCCGCACTAAGCAGATTGCAAACAATTGCCAAATACCCGACTCCAAAAATCGACAGCACGACGCCAAGGAGCAATGCTTGCAGCGGTCGCATTCGGCCGGCCGGTATCGGACGCATTTTTGTACGGCGCATCATCGCGTCGGCGGTGCGTTCCCACCATTGATTGAGCGCAGCAGCCCCGGCGGCTGCAGCGGCGGTTCCAAAAACAACGTGAAACAGCGCCATGTAGTCGATCGGCGATTCCGATCCGAGGTAAAAACCAACCGCGGTTGTAACCAGAACAAGCAGTGTCAATCGCGCTTTGACGAGCACGGCCAGATCGGCAAGGAACCGATTGCGCGACGGCGCAAGATTGGGATTTCCAAGCGCGGCCGTTTTCATGCGGAGGCGCGGTCGCCCTGCAGCGTACGCGGGTCCGAGCCGGACTTGTACTGTCGCACCCTATCAACTTGTCCTTGTGAAATTCGCCAGCAAATCGCAGAAATGCTCACGCCAAAAGATAGCATGATCGCGCCGAGCGCGACATGCGCTGTCGCGACGTCGGCTGCCTTATTGCTCCAGACTATCCAGGCGCCAAGCGTAATCTGACAAACGACCAACACGACCCACAAGATCGACAATCGCTTCAGCGCAGGAAAGCGGGGCGCATCTCTCCAAACGCGAAGACAAAAGGCAACTACAGCAATGGCGATGATAAACGCGAGGAACCGGTGCGCCATGTGCAACCAGATTTGGAATGCTGTCACATCTGCTAAACCACGCGCGTCGCGCCACGCGTTAATCTTTGCAAGCGCCGCCACACTCGTGTCGGGTATCCATGCGCCGTTTGCCGTCGGAAAATCGAGGACCGCCAAATTCCGATGTTCATGGCGCATCGTCGCGCCGAGAGCGAGCTGCACATAAATCGCAATCGTGGTTGCAATCGCGAGCGTTTTAAGCGGCGCAAACTTTTTAAAATCGACAATCAAGTTGGAGATTGATCGCCAAAATGTTGTCGTAACAAGTGCAATGAAGACCAGCAGCCCGAAAAATGCCTGCGCAACACAGGCGTGAAAGATTCCGATTTCATCTTTCATCATAGTTACGCGAAGACCGCCAAGAATTCCCTGCAAGATCACGCCGCCAAGGGCAATCAAGCCCAGATTGCGCATCCATTTCCGATCTTCGCTGAGCCAGAGCCACACCGTAAGAATAACGGTGAGAAAGCCAACGAGCGATCCCATTAACCGATGTGTGTGCTCGAACAGAATCCCGCCGACCCATTTCGAAACGGGAAATAAGAACATGTTGTAGCCGAATGTGGTCGGCCAATCGGGCACCGCGAGTCCGACGTTCTTGCTGGTGACCATCCCGCCGCTGCAGATCAACAAGAGCGTCGCGACGAACGTGAGCCACGCGAACCGGTTCAGCCAAGCTCCCGATGTTGCCGATCGCATTCAGATCAAAATTAACCGCGGATTACGCGGATTTCGCAGATAATTTGTAACCTTCGCCCTGCGGTCGATGAGCGCTCTTCGCATACGCATTCGCGCAGCTTCGACGTGGCAGGCAGCCGAAGCGGCTACAGCTGATGCGGACTCGGCGACGCGGCGTTTTGCGCAGGCGGATTGTTCTGCGGCTGCTGTGGTGCGGCCGGTGAGGGTTGCGGCTGTCCGCCGGCGCTTTGAGGTTTGGGTGCACCGGACGGCGGCGCCCCTTGCGTACCACCGGAGAGTTCGGCGCGCTCTTTCAGCCACGCTTGGTAATCCTGCGGCGTATCGACCACGAGTGTGCCTTTCATTCCGTAATGCCCAAGACCGCAAAGCTGGCCGCAAATCACTTCGTCGGTCCCGGTCTTTATCGGCGTAAACCAGATCGGAATGAGTGAACCGGGGATTGCGTCGCCGGCGATCCGCATGCTGGGCAAGAAGAAATCGTGGATCACGTCCTTTGAGGAAAGCTCGGCAATCACTGGGCGATTCACTGGCACATGAAGTTCGCCAGTCGTCACGATGTCGTCTTTGCCGGCAGGATCATTCGGATCGAGACCCAGCGGATTTGAATTGCTCACAAAACCGACATCGCGCCGACCAAATTGTCCGTCCGCTCCCGGCAGGTGATAGTTGAAACTGAACTGCTGCGCGACCACGTGAACAACCAGGGCCTCTTTGCCTGGCGGAAACTGATTCACCCGCTTTGCCCAAAGCGGAATCGCAAACCCGAGGAGGAGGACCGCTTCGATCAAGACGACGGAGAATTCCAGATGCGTTGAAATCCCGCTCCGTACGCCCATGTGATCCGCGCCCGGCTGGCGTCGTTTCCGGAACCGAATCAGGACAAAAATAAAAAACGCCGACCAACCAACAAACAGCGCGCCCATGAACCAGTGACAAAACTCGAGGATGTGGTCGATCTGATATCCGTGCGAGGAGGCGTTCGGAGGCTGGCCCAGGAATTCATTAATCAGCGCCAGGCTATTCATACTTGCTCAGATCTTCCTCGGTAATCTCCTGGTGAGGTTCGACCGGCATACGCCCGTGGCGCCACAAGTGAAAACTGAATGCGCCAATACCACCGATCACGGAGAGGACTGCACCGAAGAGAAACCAAATGGCTATCGCCATGTGCTCGGTCGATTTTCCGTCTTTTGCACCATAGCAAAAGGGACATGCCAGCGCTTGCCCAACCGGCGAAAAGATAAACGAAAGCAGGATCGATAGAATCTTCGCTTTCATGTGATAATGCGAAGCCGTTTCATTTTCCGATAGAACCAGACGCCGTAAACGATCAGCGCCATCGCAGCGGCAAACGACGCGATGGCGCCCGCGAGATAAATCGGCGCGCCTTCCACGAGATCGACCCAGACGCACCACGCCCCGGTCCCGAGCGCGAGCAGCGTCGAGAAAATAATGAAAACAATATGGAAAGCTTTAAGCGACATTTACCGAAAAATTGGGTAGTCGTACCACGCCAAAAATGTAAGCCAGAAAAGTCCCAGCACAAAGAAACCGGTAAAAATGAGGATGCGGTAAATCAGGCGTTTTTCCGCAGCCAAATGCATGAAAATTGCCGCCACGAGCCCAGCTTTAAACGTGGCGACCAGCATCGCGACGGCGATATTTGCCTTTGGCGTGCCAAAATGAACATACGATAATGCTACGGTAATGGCGGTAAACGCCAGCAACGTCGCGCCAACCATCAAATAACCTCTCACGTGCTTGCGTATGCCGTGCGCGTATTCCTCGTACTCCTTTGGGTCTTGGGAAATATCAGGCGGATTGTTCATGGCTTAGAGCAGATAGAAAAGCGGGAACACAAATATCCAGATCAGATCGACAAAGTGCCAGAAAAGCCCACTGACCTCGACGCGATTAGCCAAATGCTCTGGGTTGCGCTGGTAAAGTTTTTTGCTGACCGGTAGCCACATGTAAATGAACACCAGCACGCCGCCCAGTACATGCAATCCATGCAGACCGGTAATGGTGAAATAGCTGGCGAAATACGCGCTGTGCGTCGGCAAAAACATCGTCGCGCGCTCGACGTCTTCCTTCTCGATCGTTGCGATCTTGTCCGTGACTGGCAGGGGGAAAAAGTGCGGTCGATCCATCACAGGATTCGTGGGCTCGGCGTTGAGCGGGTCGAGCGCGACTTCGTATTCCTTGATCTTGGGATCGTTCAGCGCCGCGCGATTGTGCAAATGGCCAGTGATCTCGAGCCGCGGCGGTAAAGCTTTCTCCGCGGCATACTCGTTTCCCAGATACTGTTCGTACTTCCCGAGCGCTTCCGGCTTAATGTAGGCGCCGAAGTGATCAAACTTCTGCGGCCACTCGTAAGCGAGTTTGACGACCAGGAAAATCACGCCACACGAAATCGTCGCCAGCATGTACCACCAATAGGCGCGATACCTTCTCATCTTTAGGGCCGCCCAAGCCAGCACCACCGTGACTGACGACATGATAAGAATTGCGGTGTTCATCGTGCCAACGGGAACATTCAGCAGGCCGTGCGGCCAAACGCCCGGCGGCGCATCGAGTCGCAAAAAGATGTAGGCGGAAAAAAGTCCGCCGAAGAGCATCACTTCCGACGCGAGAAACAACCAAATGCCGACCTTGGCGTTCCAAAGACCGGTGTCGGGACGCGTGGAGACTGTATATGGAATCTCCATCTCTTCAGTCTACACAAGGACCGGTTCGGCGGGAGGCTTGCGGCGAATGCGCTCGGCCGGTTCCACCGGTTCATTCTGCATCGTGTAATCGCGCTCGCGACCAGGAAGGCTGTATTCGTAAGGACCGCGATAGGCGACGGGTGCCGTAACGAAATTCCCGTGTGGCGGTGGCGAAGGGGCGGTCCACTCCAGCGTGGTCGCTTCCCACGGATTGTCGTTCACCTTTTGGCCGTGCTTGATGCTCCAGAAGAAATTAATGATGAAGGGAATTTGCGCGAGGCCCATGATCCAGGCAGCCCATGAGATGGGCGTGTTCCATTGAAACCCGGTCAATCCCCAAATGGTGTGTTCGTTCGAAACATTCCATCCCTGCCCGCCGTCATACCAGCGCCGATGCATCCCGGCCATTCCCTGCAAAAACATCGGCAGAAAAATGACGTTCATGCAGATGAACGTCGGCCAGAAATGCACTTTGCCCCAGAAATCGTTCATTTTTCGGCCGGTCGCTTTCGGGAACCAGTAATAAATCCCCGCGAAGAGCGCGAAGATGGTGCCCGGTGCCACGATGTAATGGAAATGCGCAATCACATAGTACGTGTCATGCAAATAAAGATCAGCCGAGTTAAAGGCCAGCGGGATGCCTGTAAGACCGCCGATTCCAAACATGGGCAGGAATGCGGTCGTGAAAAGCATCGGCACGGTAAAGCGAATGGAGCCGCCCCAGAGCGAAATGAAAAACGCACTCAAGATGATCACCGATGGGATCGAGATGATGAGCGTGGTGGTCTGGAAAAACGCGCTCACCGCCGAGCCCATGCCGGTAAGCCACATGTGATGGGCCCAGACAATGAACGACAAAAAGCCGATCGTGAGCACGGAAAAAACGAGCGATTTGTAACCCCAGAGCGGTTTGCGCGAATTGTTCGCCAGAATTTCAGCGACAATGCCCATGCCCGGCAGAATGAGCACGTACACTTCGGGATGCGCCAGGAACCAGAAAAGATGTTGCCACAAAAGCGGGCTGCCGCCGCCACTGATGGACAAAGGTGTGCCATTCACCACGAGGCCTGCCGGCATGAAAAAGCTCGTGGCCGCCACGCGGTCCATCAGCTGCATGATGATCCCTGCCTCCAACGGCGGAAACGCCAGCAAGAGCAGGAACGCGGTAACAAATTGCGCCCACACAAAGAATGGCAGCCGCATCCAAGTCAGCCCTTTGGCGCGCAACTGGATGATGGTCGCGATGAAATTAATCGCGCCGAGCAAAGACGACGTGATAAGAAAAATAAAACCGATTAGCCAAAGCGTCTGTCCATTGAAAACCGGAAGGTGTCCCGGGCCGCTATCGGCAATCGCGGCCAGCGGCACGTAGGAAGTCCAGCCACTCTTGGCTGCGCCACCCGGAACGAAGAAACTTATCAACATGACAATGCCTCCGACAAAAACGGCCCAGTAGCTCGCCATGTTTACTTTCGGGAAGGCCATGTCCGGCGCGCCGATTTGCAGCGGCACGACAAAATTGCCAAACGCGGCAAACGCCAGTGGCACGATGCCGAGAAAGACCATGATCGTGCCGTGCATTGCGCCTAACGAGTTGTAAAAGTCGGGGGTCATTTTCCCGTCGGGCATCGTGCCCGCTCCGAAAATATGCGGAAGCCATTTGCCAATCACTGGCAGCGCCTGGCCAGGATAGGCCAGTTGCCATCGCATCAGCATCATCAAGGAAAAACCGAATAGCAGGAAAATCAGGCCAGTGAATGCGTACTGAATTCCGATCACCTTGTGGTCTGTGGAAAAAATATATTTTCGCCAAAACCCGAGCTCGTGATGCTCGTGGGCGGCATCGTGCCCGTGCGGTTCGTGATGCGTTTCAACAGAAGTGGAAGCGTCCATTTTAGAAAGTTACGGCTTAATATCTAAACGCACCGGCCATTTGCAAAGCCTGAAATTCGAGATTGTGGAGAGAAAGTGCCAGATGGTCTGCTTCTCGTGTTGTGCGAGATTTCTTTGTGCAAGGTGAGCAGAAGCCACGTGCCATCATCCATCTCGACATGGATTGCTTCTACGCTGCGATCGAAGTGCGCGATCGCCCCTCGTTGCGGGGCAAACCCGTGGGCGTGGGCGGCGCTCGTGATCGGCGCGGCGTGCTGACGACGTGCAATTACGAGGCGCGCGAGTTCGGTGTGCGCTCGGCCATGCCGACTTTCATGGCACTGCAACGCTGCCCAAATCTAATTGTCCTGCCGACGCGCTTCGACGTTTACCGGCGCGAAGCCGCAGTGATTCGGGGAATCCTTTACGAGTTCACGTCAACAATCGAACCGCTGTCGCTGGACGAAGCTTACCTCGATGTTACCGAGCACCCGAGCGCGCCGGGAATGCTGGCACGCGAAATACGCCAGAAGATTTTTCGGAGAACAAAGCTGACGTCTTCCGCCGGAATTGGTCCGAACAAACTGATCGCCAAGATCGCCAGCGAAATAAACAAACCCAATGGCCAGTTTGAAGTGAAGCCGGAGGAAGTTCCTGAGTTCATGCGGGATTTGCCGGTCCGGAAGATCTGGGGCATCGGCGAGAAGAGTGAGCGGAAGTTGGATGAGCTCGGCGTCAAGACTTGCGGCGAGCTCCAGCGATTCTCACGACCCGAGCTTGTCGACGTTTTCGGCAAGTTTGGGCTCGATCTTTACGATCTTTGTTGCGGAATCGATCATCGACTGGTCGAACCCGATCGGCCGCGCAAGTCCCTCAGCACCGAGGAAACATTCGCCATTGATCTGACCACCCTCGAGCAATGCGAAGAAAAGCTCGAGGAACTCTTCCAGGATTTGATGGCTGATCTGGCGCAGAAGGAATCAGCCCGCGAGATCACGAAAATTTTCGTCAAACTGAAATTCAACGATTTCACGCGCACCACCGCCGAGCGCGCGGGCCTTGCGCCGACTTTGGGAGACTTTCGCGCACTCCTTGCCGAAGCATTCGCCCGCACTGGAAAACCGGTGCGTCTCATTGGTCTTGGCGTACGTTTCGCCGAGACCATGCCAGAAAACGCCCAGATGGATCTGCTGTAGGGCGGGCTGTTCCAGCCGCGAATGTCCTTCTTGAGGTGGTAGTGCTCTCAGTTCCGTTTCGACCGCTATTGGTCCTGCATCTGTCATGTTAGCGAAGCGAAACATCTCGGATTCGTTCTTGAGATTCTTCGCTCCGCTCAGAATGACAATCAAAGCCACGACAGGCCGGACGTGCCGCACAAAGGGCGAGTTGCCGCTCGCTCACCGGTACCGGCGGGGGTAATATTCGGCTTTAAGGGATGACTTCCGCGCAGGAGAGGAAAATCAGGCAAACCGGCTGCGACGCGCGCTTTGATAATTTGACGCGTCAACTTTACGCGACTGATGCCTCCATTTATCAAATCGAGCCGGTCGGCGTGGCGTTTCCGAAAAACGCGCAACAAGCCAGCGCAGTCATTCACGCCGCAGCTGATGCAGGTCTTTCGGTGACACCGCGCGGCGCCGGTACAAGCTTGGTCGGTAACGCGGTCGGTGAAGGATTAATCGTCGAATTCTCACGTTACAACCGCCAGATAACTGATCTCGATCTCGAAAAGCGCAGCGTGCGCGTGGGCGCGGGCGTCGTGCTTGATCAGCTTAACGATTTTCTAAGACCGCGCGGATTTTGTTTCGGACCAGATGTCGCAACCAGCTCGCGCGCGACACTCGGCGGCATGATCGCGAATAATTCTTCAGGCGCGCGTTGCCCGATCTACGGAACAACCGCCGATCACGTTGTTTCTCTGCAGATCGTGATGGCCGATGGTCGAGTTGAAACGATCGGCCCAAAGCATGAGTCACTGGAGGTTGAGCGCGCGAAGATCGAGAACCTTGTGCTGACAACGACGGCCGAAATGGCTGAGCGCTGGCCGCCGGGCTTGATAAAGCGCTGGCCCGGGTACGGCATCGAAAGATTTCTGCGCGCGCCCAATGATCTAACCAATATTCTCGCGGGCAGCGAAGGAACGCTCGCCGCGATTTTCTCGGCTGAACTGAAAATCTCGCCGCTGCCACGCGAGAAAGGCCTGGGCCTGATCTTTTTCGCATCCGTGGGAGAAGCGATGCAAGCAACTGTCGAACTTCTCGATTTGAAACCCGCGGCGATTGAACACATCGACCGGCCGTTGCTCGACCAAACCAAAGGCCAGCTGCATTTTCAAGCCGCGCGCGATTTGCTCGACCTGGATACGCAGCCGTGCGAATCAATTTTGATCGTCGAGTTCTATGATGACGTCGCGGATCGCCTGGCGATTCTGCAATCACGAAAAATCGGCCTGCGCATGAAAGTCCTAACCGACGCCGCGCAGATGAATCTCGTCTGGTCGGTGCGCAAATCCGGTCTCTCGCTTTTAACCGGTTGCATCGGCCCAGCGAAGCCGGTCGCGTTCATTGAAGACGCTGCAGTTCGCCCTGCGCAATTACCCGAATACGTGCGCGGACTGCAATCGATCATGAAACCGCTCGGACTGGAGGCGAGCTATTATGGGCACGCCGCCAGCGGCCTGTTGCATGTCCGACCGGTGCTCGATCTGCATAGCGCGGCGGATTTGAAAAAATTCCGCGAGGTGGCCGATCAAACTTCAGCGCTGGTGCAAGAATTCAAAGGTTCGCTTTCCGCCGAACACGGAGTCGGAATCGCGCGCACCGAATACATGCGCGACCAACTCGGCGACGAGCTGCTAGGGGTTATGCGTGAGATCAAACACGCATTTGATCCGAAAAACATTTTCAATCCGGGAAAAATTTTCGAGGATGGCCGCCACAGGATCGACAACCATCTGCGCGAAAATTTTACTCGCCCACTTGAACTTCCATTCCAGCCGGTGTTGGCGTTCGCGTTCAAGGACCGGTCGTTCATCGGCAACCTCGAACAATGCAACGGTTGCGGCGGCTGCCTGAAACACAGCGGCATCATGTGTCCGACTTTCATGGCCACCGGAGAAGAGGTCATGTCCACGCGCGGCCGCGCCAACATCATCCGCGCCGCGCTCGAGCTGCGTGTAAACGGACACGACCCGTTGAAATCAGCGGAGCTCGACGCCGCCCTGAGCAATTGTCTTTCATGTAAAGGCTGCACGCCCGAATGCCCATCGAACGTCAATCTCGCACTGCTCAAAGCAGAGATGCTTTACGCCCGATGGCGCCGCGACGGCTTGCCGGTGCGCGAGCGGATTCTCAGCAACGTCGATTTGCTAGGGCGAATCGGCTGCGTGATGCCGGCGCTGGCGAATAGGATTCTCGATTTTAAGCCGGTACGCGCATTGATGGAATCAGCGCTCGGCATCTCAGCGAGACGATCATTGCCGCATTACGCCCGCGAACGATTCGACAAGTGGTTTGCGAGACGCTGTAGGGCGTCTGTATCAGACGCCGCAGCGTTTCGCAGAAACGCCCTACAAAAGCGCGGCCAAGTCATTCTATGGGACGACACTTTTGTGCGCTATCATGAACCGCACATCGGAATCGCCGCGGTGAAAGTGCTGGAAGCGCTTGGGTTCGAAGTCGTGCTGGTAAGAAACCGACGTTGCTGTGGCAGACCGGCGTTCAGCCAGGGAAATCTCGATGCCGCCGCAAAAGTCGGAAAACACAATGTCGACCTTGTAAATGCGTCGACCTCTCACGTCTCACCTCTCGGTTCTCATCTCTCAACACCGCCCATTCTCTTCCTTGAACCCTCCTGCTGGTCGATGTTCGTGGAAGATTATTGCGAGCTAAAAATCGAAGGCGCCGATAATGTCGCGAAGCGCTGTTTCCTATTCGAGAACTTTGTTGACAATCTACTCGCGAAAGAACCTACCGTCCTTCGATTCAACGAGCGTCCGACAACAGTCGCGATTCATCCGCATTGTCACGCCAAGTCGATTATGAACCCGGCGTTCATGGGAAAACTCGCAGAACGTTTGCCCGGAAGAAAGGCGACAGTGCTCGATACCGCGTGCTGTGGAATGGCAGGCGCATTCGGCGCGCTTGCCGAGAAATACGATCTGTCGGTCCAAGTCGCGCAACGCTTGCTCGACAACATCGACGATCAACCGGCAGGGACGGAAATCATCGCCTCAGGCACCAGCTGCCGCCATCAAATCACCGATCTCACCAACACGCGGCCAAAACACATGGCGGAGCTGTTGGCCGACGCGATTGTATGAGAGAACACAGACGCATGAAGGAAAAACTAAGAAGTTTGTTTGATCAGAATTGTCACGAAGATTGCGATCAGTTCATCATAGTTCTTAATTCTTCCTTCTTACTTTTTCGCCAGGTACTTCATCTGTTTCGTTCCATCTTTCCTGCTGCTATCCGGCCGCTCTTCAATCAATTCGTCGGCTGGAACAGTGTGAAACGAAACCACCGCCCAATCCGCGTCTGCGCCTACCAGCGGCCGATGCCAGACATTCGGCGGGATTGAAATCCAACGTCGCTCGAGCAGCGCCTTTGGATCGCTAACCAAAACATTCGATTTCCACTGTCCCGGCTCGCCGGTTTGCATATTGCCACTGCCTTCGAACGACATCATGCGCTGACAACTGTTCGGGTGACGTTCCGCGCCGGTGTCGGCACCTGCACGCAGCACAAACACCCACGCAGACCGGATCCCGGGAGGCAATGCACGACCGAAAATTGCTAACGAAAGTGATTCCCACGTCATCACCGCCTCGTTCTTTCGACTCAGTTCCGCGCGGACCCGCTCGACAATCGCACCAATTCGTTCGCGGACATCCTCAGATCGCAAGATTGTGTCCAGCGTCTCAAGTCGCGCGTGTTCCTCCCGTGTCATTCGTTCCCATCTTTCTAAATTCTTTCTTCTTCCTTCTAACTTTCCTAGCCTTCTTCCTTCTTACTTTTTACTTCATACTTTCTCATGAAACTCGCGCTCGTTACATTTTTCTCGGCCGTAACCCTCGCCTGCGCCGCGGATGTCCCAATAACGCAGGATGAGCTAGTCCGTCGCACTCAGGAGCTTTACGACGCCATCGTTCCCGGTAATCAGGCGCCATGGAAGAAATACTTCGCCGACGACTGCATCTTTGCCGACGAAAAAGGCCGCATCCTCGATAAACCAAAACTGATAGCCGACATCGCCCCGTTGCCGTCCGGTTATTCTGGAACCATCAAAATCGTAAACGCCCAGAGCCGGATCATTGGCAACACGGCCATACTCAGTTACGACGCGGACGAGACCGAGACGATCTTCGGCCAGAACCTGAAAGCGCGTTATCACGTCACTGACACCTGGCTGCAGCGCGACGGCAATTGGCACATCATCGCGAGCCAGGCACATCGCTACTACGAAGATCCAGCGATGGGAAAAGCGGATCCAAAAAAGTTCGCTTACTACATCGGCACGTACGAACTGGCACCCGGCCAAACGAGGTCAGTCAGTGCGGAAGGCGACAGGCTATTTGTCGAGCGGAACGGCAAAAAGGAGGAACTGCTCCCGGAGACATCAGAGATTTTCTTCCGCAAAGGTGTCGAAGGCAGAATTTTGTTTCGTTACGCTGGCGCCGGCAAAGTCGACGCTTTGATCGATCGTCGTAATAACGAGGATGTGATCTGGCGCAAAGCGAAATAATCGCTTTTGCTTCTGCTTTCCGCTTTCCGGTCTCCGATATCGTGATTCTTCCTTCCCAACTTCTTACTTGTTTCTTTTAACTTCATCCTTCCTGCTCTGCTTCTCCCTCATAGGCAACTCCTATCGCCACTAGACGCATAAAGTATTTCAATAGCCGCCCGGATTGTGGCCGGTTGAACACATGAAAAGTACAATGCCGATTGGACAGCGCATTTCACGCTTCCTTGAGGAACGATACCTGCACAGAGCGCGACCTCACTATTTTCCCGAGCTCGCCGTCTTTGGAATAATCCTGATCCTCGCCGTCTGGCCGATGTTATCGCTGCTGGCCACGGCGCTGCAGACAATGCGATAGAAGTTTTCTACTCCGCGTTTGGGGCGATCGACGAATCCTGGTATGACAAGGCAGCTGCAGCTTCCTGACGGAATGCTGCGGCTGCTTTGCTCTGAAATCGAAGTGGATTGTAAAGAAGATTCAGGTCCCGTTCTGGAACCGGCGGAGCGAATGGCAAACTGACGCAGCCGGGGGCGGCTTGCTGTTTCACCATCATTTGAGGCACAATTGAAACACCGATCCCCGCCGCGACCATGTTTGCGATGGTGCTAAGCTGACTCCCAGCTAGCGCGATCTCCGGCCGGAGCCGGCGAGCCTCAAGCAGATGATGCACCTGTTGCGAGAGGCAATGCATCTCGTGGAGGAGCAGAAATCTTTGCGATTTGAGATCGTCCAGTTCCACCAAAGTCTTCTTTGCCAGGGAGTGTGCTTCCGGCACGAGCGCAAGCAACGGTTCGTTGCCCAAGGGCCCGCGTCGCAGGCTTGGAGTTTGCTGGCACGTGGAAACTAACGCGACATCAAGCTCGCCAGCTTCCACGCGCCGAGCAATGCCTTCGGTCACGTCCTCTACAATTTCCAGCATCACGTCAGGATAATGGTTTTGGAACTTCCCGACCAATTCCGGTAGAACGTACGGCGCGATCGTAGGAATTGCGCCCACCGCCAGCTTGCCGGCCACGACGTCTTTGAGTTCGTCCACGCATCGCCGGGCATCCCCAACCGAGGCTAGGATTTGCCGTGCATAATCGATCAAACAACGGCCCGCTTCAGTCAGAACGACCGAACGCGGAAGGCGGTCGAATAAGCGTTGCCCGACTTCCGCTTCCAGTTTTCGAATCTGCTGACTGAGAGACGGCTGAGCAACGCGCACCTTGGCGGCCGCGCGGGAAAAACTTCCTTCCTCCGCCACCGCGACGAAATAACGCAACTGGTGAAACTCCATCGTGAAGAAAGTTAGAAGGATGAAGGAAGAATTAAGGCAATTCCAAACGTAGCTGTGAGAAGGACGAACTAAGAAGTGTCCTTCGAGCGCTTGAGAATCGTAACGAAAATTGCTATCAGTTCGTCACATTCCCGTGCGAGAGCTCCAAGGGTCTCTGGTGGGACTATCGTTGCCTGGACGAGCAGTTCAAGCCAGTAAGCAGTATCTTCAAGCTCTCGCAATGAATCGCCGCACTTGGCGATGAACTCGGATTTACTGCGGCCGCGATAGGCTTCGCGGTAGTTCGCTCCTACCGAGGTACCAGATCGTAGCATCTGCTTCCGGAGCACTTGGGCCTCTGTTGTTTTTGGCAATTTGGAAAACATCCGAACAACCCGCAGCCCGAATTCTTGCGTGCGTTGCCTCAGATCATTTTCGTCCGGCTGCTCCCTCATTTGTACTCTCGTTCCCTCGCCTTCTCACTTCTTAATTCATCCTTGTTACTTCATCCTTGGTTCGCCGGATCCACTTCTTAATTCATCCTTCTTACCTCTTCCTTTCCGTGCGCAGGACGATTTTTCCAAACGCTCCCGGCTCCATGACCGCGCGATGCGCCCGGGCTGCTTCCGTCAGCGGAAATTCTTTGCCGATTGCCGGACGCAACGTCCCGTTTTCCAAACCCGCCACGAGCGCGGCGTGAATGCTTGCCAAATCAGCCGGCGGCGTGTTCGGCATGACCATTCCGCGAACGTCAACATCGCGCTGCATTGTGTCGCGCGGATCGATCTCCACGCGGCCGCGACTCCCAATAATCACGACACGACCGCCTTTCGCGAGAATGGTCAGATCTTTCCCAAGATTCGCGTTTGCGAGCATTTCCACGATCACGTCAACGCCGCGCCCTGATGTTGCGTTCATGATCTGCTCAAAATGGTCGGGCACGCGATGATTGAATACTTCGTGCGCGCCTTGTTCACGCGCGAGCTTGAGTCCCTCATCACTGCCCGCAGTGCCAAGCACGCGCAGACCGCGAGAGCGCGCCAGTTGCACTGCTGCCGTCCCGACACCACCGCTCGCGCCGTGCACTAGCAAGGTTTCTCCCGGTTTGGCTTTCGCGCGCTGGAATAAGCCGCGATACGCCGTCGCGTACGGCGTGCCCATGGCCGCGCCTTGCGCAAAAGAAACATTTGCCGGTAACGGATGCACTTGCTCCGCTCTGCACAACGCAAACTCGGCGTACGTGCCGCTTAGTGATCCCGCAGTATAAACGCGATCGCCCGGTTTAAACTGATTTACATCCGGGCCCACCTGCTCGACCACGCCGGCGCCGTCGTTACCTGGCGCGTAAGGTAACGCCGGCTTGTACGCATAAGTTCCTGCCCGAATGTAAGTCTCCACCGGGTTAACGCCGATCGCGTGCATTCGAACCAGCACTTCACCGGGACCCGGCTCCGGCGTCGGCACCTCTTCAACCCGAAGAACCTCCGGACCGCCAAACTCATGGACTCGAATTGCTTTCATCGTTTTGCTCCTACCTTTCTTCCGTCAAACATCAAACTCGCCATCTGACGAGTTGTCCAACTGGCGGACATCGGACCGCTCGCTCGTAACTCTTCCTTGTTAATCGGGCGCGCTTCCCTCTTTTGCAAAGCCAGCCGAATGCGAGCAAGGTCGCAGTGTGAAAGCGGAATCGCTATCTCGCGCTTTTGCCGAACTTTCGACTCCGCTCATCGCCGACGCCGCTCTGCGCTTGAAGATTCCGCTCCGAATCGCGCCGCCCGGCATTCGGCCGGTGACGACCAATCAATGTCTCGCGGGCCCGGCGCTGCCAGTCAGACATTTTGGAAGCGTCGATGTTTTTCTGGAAGCAATGGAGAGCGCGCAAACCGGCGAAGTTCTGGTAATCGATAACGGCGGTCGCCTGGACGAAGGTTGCATCGGCGACTTAACCGCGCTCGAGGCTGAGAGCTGCGGCTTGGTTGGAATCATAGTCTGGGGCGCGCATCGCGATACGCCGGAGCTCCGGCAAATTCGTCTGCCTATTTTCAGCTATGGGATGTGTCCGTCCGGCCCGCAACGGCTCGACCCTCGAGATTCGTTGGCGTTGCGCTCTGCCCATTTTGGCAATTTCGTGGTCGAAACCAGCGATGTAGTCTTCGCCGACGACGACGGCTGTTTGTTTGCTGGTGCAGAGCGTGCCGAGGAAATCCCTCGCGTGGCACACGAAATCTGGCAACGCGAACGGCACCAGGCGCAGGCCATCAAAAGCGGGCGTTCGCTAAGGGAACAATTGGAGTTTGCGCGGTATCTCAAGAAGCGAGCAACCGATCCCAGTTATACCTTTCGGGAACACTTGCGAAAAATAAGCGGCGCAATCGAGGAATAAACGGATTCCTCATTTCTTAATTGAAACTCACTCGCTCCCCGCGCTCGCTCGTCGCTACCATCGCGACTAAACGCCCGTCCGGCTCGGACCCTTCTACGTCGCTTATCCCATAAGCTCCATTCATCCATCTGCTTGTCACGTCCGCGCTTGTTAGGTGTCCGGTTCTTTCCTGTTTTTGTCCTTTCTACTTCTTTGCTCTATGACAGGTTCATCGCCAACGAGGCAGTCATGACTTCACACCTTAGTTCCTCGCTCTTACCGCGTATTTTTTTTCCAGTTCTACTGGCGACATTGCTGACCTGGCTGCATGCCGTTGCCGCTGAGAGGGCAATTTCCATTCCGGTGCAGATCACTCATGCCCAGAATTTCGATCCATTCCCGTCCCCGGACGACAAAAAGCTCGTCTTCATCTCAATGATTTCCGGTAAGGAACAGTTGTTCACCATGAACGCCGACGGCTCCAATGCAGCCCAGCTTACCCGTGACGATGTGGATCACGAAGATCCCGCGTGGTCACCGGATGGGACCAGGATCGCGTTCGTCCTCATCACCAAGGACCACCATAGCATTGCGGTGATGCGAACTGATGGCAGTAACGTGGAAGTGCTCACACCACCAGAGCAGAATACCATCCATCCAAACTGGTCCGCAGACAGCAAACGCGTCATCTATTGCACGAATGACGATCTTGAACCGCCGAAGAAAAATTCGGCTAACATCAACGCAGTTGATCTCGCCACGAAGAAAATCACGCCCCTTATTACAGGCGGGATCAATACCTATGGTTCGTGGTCGCCCGACATGAAACATATCGCGTTCCGCAAAATCATTGGAGAGGAGAACTCGGAGGTTTTTGTTGCCGATGGCGATGGCTCGAACGCGCGCAACCTTACGAACAACCCATTCTTCGACGGCTGGCCGGCGTGGTCGCCTGATGGCAGCAAGATCGCGTTTGCCTCGAACCGCCGTGGCCACGGCTACCAGATATTTGTGATGGACGCGGATGGCACCAGCCCGCGCTTGGTCGCGAATACGGAAGGGCGCGGCACGGCGCCGCGCTGGTCTCCCGACGGAAAAGTCATCTACTTTACAAACTGCGTTGCGAAAGATTACGGAGCGGACTGCGAGATCTTGATGACGCGTTTAGAGCCATAACTGCCGTCGATTTATCGCCAGTGTCAGTTTTTCGTTCTTAACTGAAACTCTCTCGCTTCCCGTGCTGACTCGTCGCTCCATCATGACTTTATCCCTGCCCCTGACCGCATTGCTGGAAATCGGCTGGTTTTCGCCCATGCCAACCCATGATCGACCCACCAATACCAAGTAGGGTGGTCAGTCCTCGGCGAAGGTGGGTCGCGCGTCCCGCGCACTCCATTCTTAATTCTTCCTTCTTACTTCATCCTTGGCTCGTCCAGGAATCAGGTCGACGCAAAAAAAAGCGCTCCGCGTTTTCAGCGGAGCGCTTTTGTGCCGCGCAAAGGATGCGCTACTCAACTTCAATAAAGTCCGGATCGCCTGCGCAGATCACCCGCTCCGTATATACGAAGCCGTCCACGTCAACCGCGACCCAGCAGTTGTCCACGAACACGAAGTACGTGTTCCCGATCAACCGGAAATGGTTCGCCCCGAATCGTTGGACGAAGAACTCCTTCGGATGCCGCCCAAGACTGAACACTTCGCTATGACGCGACTTGAACTCTTGTTTGTTCACCGTCGTCGTCTGATTCGTGCCACTCACGTTCGTCTGACTCGTGCTCGAACGCGCCCCAGTCTCAGTCCTGTTTACGTCAGGCCTGTTTACGTCCTGAGTACGACCCTGAACGTTCGTCTGTCCACGCACGTTTGTGCCGGTCTCAGGTTTTGCCGTTTCAGGTTTCGCCTGCGGCTTGGTCTGCTCCTGCGCGGGACGCATCTTCTTGCCTTTCGCCGGAGCTGTCGTCTGCGTTTCTTTCGTCTGCTCTTGCGTCGGCTGTTGTGGCTCCGTCTGGCCTAATGCCATGAGCGGTAACCCCAACAGTACTGTTAATGTCAGTATCCTCATTATCCCTCCTTTCCCTAATAATTCGTATCTCCCAAAAATTTCGGACCTGCCTTTTGCTCAATATCCTGCCTATCGCTCACGCTTTTTCTCGTTTCGCCGAAAGAAAAGAACCGCATGATGGAACACATCACGCGGCTCTCCAAACGACTCCGATTAGTTACGCTACGCCGAGTGTGGCGAGTGTCGGCTCATCGATTACCGATGTGACCGCCAGCCCGTTGTCAGCCTGGAAGGCGGCGATGGCCTCCCGGGTCATCGGCCCTAGGCTCCCATCGATCGGTCCGTCGTAGTAACCGGCGCGTTGCAGCTGTTCCTGAACATCGACAATTACCCGATCGGGCGTCAATCCATTGTAGGCGTAGATTGGACCATCGTACGCATAGGTTACGTACGGGTCATAACCCCATGCCGGGAACCAGTAGCCCGCATTCCAGTAATACCAGCCACTGTTCACAAAGATGATCCGATCGTAATGGCGTCTCCACCAACTGCGATCGTGCCATTGTCTGTGGTAATTGCGGAAGACCGTATACTGTTGACCGCGGAACGCGGCACTGCGGAAGTTATTATTAATTCTTACATTGCCTCCACGATAATACGCGAAGTTCCGTGTCCGGTTGGCCGCGACGTTTCGGTTGCGATTAACCGCTAAGTTGTTGCGAGCACGAAACTGATCCGTGTCGCGATGGCGATTCACGTCGACGTTCCTTGTCCGATTGACCGCGAGCTTTCTCTCCCGATTAACCGTTACGCCGTTGCGAGCGCGAAGCTCGTCAGTGTTACGGTGACGATTAATGTCGACGTTCCGTGCCCGATTAACCGCGAGGTTTCTCTCCCGATTGACGGCAACGTTCTGTCGCGCGCGAAGGTCTCGATTGCTCGACAAGTTTCGCTCGCGATACGCGCGCGTCCGAGCGTTCTGATTGACCACCGCGTGTGAACTGGTGCGCGGCGTAATGTGCGCCTGCTGCCGATATTGCGCGGCCGAAAAATTCCGATGCGTGCTCATCGTCGAACTGCGGTGTGCAGGCGTTGTCGCCCGAACATTCGCTGTTCGCTGCGCCTTCGCTCTATCAGGCCTTCTGTCGTTAGTTTGCGCGCCCCACGCCGTGAGCGCCAGCGCAAGGCTTCCAATACATACTGAATACAGAACTCGTTTCATATTTTTCCCTCCATAGTTTTCCTTTTCCGTTACGAGCTTAGACAAGATCGAAGAACTAATTATTCAACATCGTTAACTATCTGAAGTTTCAGCCTTTTCTGCCGCCCGGACCTCTGCCTCCCTAATTTTTCCTTCTTAATTTTTCCTTTTTAACTCATCCTTTGCGGTCTTGGACCGCTCCCGACGCGATTTTCTTTCCCTCGCCGGCAAGAGCCTGGGTCTGGCTGCGCTTTCCTCGGCAACGGTTGCGTCGTTATTGAGAAATGTTGAAGCAGCGACCAAGAACGTCGCGCATCTCACGCCGGAAGAAGCGGCTACGGACGAAGACTATTGGGCCACAATCCAGAATTCCTTCAGCGTTACACGCGGCATCATCAACCTGAACAATGGCGGCGTGTCGCCCAGCCCGCGGATCGTGACCGAAGCCCTCGTGCGTTACATCTGGGAACAGGAAGACGCCACCGCTTACACGATGTGGCAAATCCTCGAGCCACAATGCGAGACCATTCGCACCGGCCTGGCCGAATTGCTCGGCTGCGACCGCGAAGAGATCGCGATTACGCGCAACGCTTCCGAGTCCCTCGAGATTTTGCTCATGGGCATGGACTTCAAATCCGGCGACGAAATTCTCACCACCACCCAGGATTACCCGCGCATGCTCACCACATTGCGTCAGCGGGAAAAGCGGGAAAACCTCAAGCTCAAGCTCATTCAGATTCCGATTCCGCCGAAGAACCTCAACGAGATCGCCGCCGCGTTTGAAAAAGGAATCACCGAGCGAACCCGCCTCATTCTCATCTCCCACATGATCAACATCACCGGCCAGATTACTCCGGTGAAAGCGGTCTGCGACCTGGCGCGTGCCCGCGGCATTGAGACCATCGTCGACGGCGCACATTCCTTCGCCCAGTTCTATTTCAAACAGAAAGACCTCGGTTGCGATTACTTCGGCACGAGTCTGCACAAATGGCTCTTCGCACCCAAAGGCACCGGCATGCTTTACGTCAAACGCGATAAGATCGAGAAACTCTGGCCGCTCATGGCCGCGGAAGCGAAGCAGGTATCGGACATCCGCAAATTCGAAGAGATCGGCACTCACTCAGCGGCACCGAAGCTTGCCATCGGCGAAGCGCTGCTCTTTCACAACGGGATCGGCAGCAAACGCAAGGAAGCCCGTTTACGCTACCTGTCGCGTTACTGGATGAACCGGCTCAAAGACGTACCCAAAATTCGGTTCAACACTTCGTTCGATCCCAATCAATCATGCGCAATCGGAAACGTTCACATCGAAGGCACCAATCCCGAAGCTGTGACGAAATATCTATTCGATAAACACCACATCTTCACCGTGCCGATCATGCACGAAGAATTCCAGGGCATCCGCATCACGCCGAACGTTTACACCACGCTTAGCGAGCTCGATCGGTTTTGTAATGAAATGGAAGCCATTGCCCGCAAAGGTCTTCCCTCTTAAATAGCGCTCCAGTCTTTGCTATGTCGGTTTTTGCGACCTGATGGAATCGAGCGAATGGGATGAGCGAGATGGCCGGTTACGCCACGAGGGTATGTGGTCGAGCGCAGCGGGAGGCTGCCGAGATACAATTGATCGCGCGGAAAAGCCTGCCGGCATAACAATCGAGCGACTAAACAGATGAAGCTTGCGCTGAAGCCAGAAAATCTTGCGCAGTTAGTGTTTGTTATCCGCGGCGAGAAAGTGATGCTTGATGTCGACCTTGCGAAGCTCTATGGCGTCAGCACAAAAGCACTCAATCAGGCATTTCGCCGTAACAAGCAGCGGTTTCCGACTGATTTCGCTTTCCAGCTCTCAAAAGAAGAGTTCGACCAGTTGAGGTCACAGATTGTGACCTCATCCCCGGCGATCGCCAACTTGAGGTCACAAATTGTGACCTCAAGGTTACATGGCGGCCGCCGCTATCGACGTTACGCCTTCACCGAGCAAGGGTCGCCATACTTTCGAGTGTGCTGCGCAGCACTCGGGCGGTGGAAGTCAATATCGCGATCATGCGCACCTTCGTACAGCTCCGCCGCTTGATGGGGCACCAACCGCGACCTTGCTCGCAAGGTCGAAGCGCTTGAGAAGAAGTACGATGAGCAGTTCGCCGAGGTTTTTGCCGCCATTAAAGAACTTATTGCTCCGCCGGCTCCGCCAAAAAGACAGATTGGCTTCCATCCGTAGATTCTCGCGCCTGCCTCGCTTCACGTTCGAGAGCCTTGGCCGCCCGTCGCCGCGCCTTGCGTGACCGCTGCTTAATTTCCTCCGTGTATTCCCAATGCACCATGTTCGAGTGCCCGCGTCAACCACCGCTCCCGTCCTCGACCTTATTTCGCCGTAGTCCGTAGCCCATGTTTGCCGCCGCAAGACTAGGCTAAACCTGCCAACGAAAAAATTCGCGCATTTCCGCAATTAACCAATAACAGAAGCCATTAACTCAGCGCAGCTGCCGCTGCGCTCGTAACTCCAGCAGAATCTCAGCGCCTTCGCGCGCCCCTTCAATCACCATTGCCTTTCCGCTTTTCCTAACTAGCTCCCGCGCCTGCTCCACCATTCGATCGATCATGTCATCGTCATGACTGGGATCGTGATGAAAAAGCAGAACCCTTTTCACATTCGCATCTAGCGCAACCAGGACAACGCTGCTGAGCGAACTATGCCCCCACCCGACGTGTCCCTTGTATTCATCGTCCGTATATTGCGCGTCCAGAATCGCCACTTCGCAATCCCGCAAGAACTCCACCATCTTGGCCCGCTCCGCGCTGGCAAAATCTCGCGCTTCGTTCCCATCGATTCCATCCTGCGCTGCAACTTGCACTTTGAGAGGCTCGTACGGTTCGTTGTCTGGCATGTATGCGATCGATCCGGCGCTGGTAAAGAGCCGATAGCCGGCGCAGATGCCCGGATGATTCGCAAACTTGGCCTCCACTTTCACCTTGCCGATGTGAAACTCCATGTCCTTAAGCTCTTCGATCGCGAGATGACTCGGCAATTCACGCAAGCTCACCGGAAAAAAGGGCGTCTCCATCTGGCCGGCCAGGATCGCACCCAGACCAGCACGCGCTCCTTCATAACCGAGGATCCGGATCAGATTTTTGCTGTTGTAGGCCAGGGAAAAGAACGGCAGACCCTGAATGTGATCCCAGTGTGTGTGTGTAATGAGAAGAGTCAGCTTGATCGTCTCTGGTCCCAGTTCCTTTTCCAGCGCCAGACCGAGACCACGAATCCCAGTGCCTGCGTCGAGCACGATAATTTCGCCGTCGGCCCGCACTTCTACGCAACTGGTATTGCCTCCATACCGGATCGTCGCCGGCCCCGGCACCGGGAGCGAGCCGCGCACGCCCCACAACTTTATCCGTGGCGGCACCGAACCGAGTTCCTCAGGGGAAGTCGTTGCTCGTGGGCGCTGCGGAATCAGCGTTAGGAGTCGATCGATTGACTCACGCAGGACTTCCCATGTAATCGGCTTTAGCAGAAATTCGTCCGCGCCGGCTTCCAGCGCGCTCGCGCGATCTACCGCATAATCCCGTCCCGACACCACGATGATCTTGGTCGGCTGGAGCTGTTGCCGGATGGTACGACAAACTTGAAAACCATTCGACTTCGGCATCAGCAAGTCGCATAAAATAACTTCCGGCCGGTGCCGGATAGCGAGTTCCACTCCGGAATCGCCATCTGCAGCCTCAAAGACTTTCCAATCCGCCCGGGCAAGCAACTTGACGAGGGCCCGACGACCGTCTTCATCATCCTCAATAATCAATACGCTTGGCATCAGCATACCGCGGATTTCATTGGTCCTTCGTTCGACGCGATCTCGCGACGCATCCTCCCAGACTAACTGACAACCCAAAAGAACGTCGAGAAAATACGCGTGAGACGCTTTTCAGCGGGTCGCGTCTCAAAGTAAGAAGTAAGAATGGAGCGACCGGGAGGAGCGACATAGAACACGTCGCAATCGGGAATCGCGCGGGTAGACGGCAACGCAGCTAGGGTAGCTGGCGCAAGCACGGGGCAGTGCGAGTGATCAACGTAAAGTCGCCAGGGTAAGCGACGAGCGAGTGTGGGCAAAGAGCGAGTTTCAATGGAGGAAATGGGATTTCCGACATAGAAGGTAAAGCCGCGACGGGTAGCGGCGAGGGAGCGAGGTAGCGAACGAGTTTCAATCAAGAAGGAGGAAAGCGCGACGAGCGCGCAATTAAGAAAGACTTTCCTTCGAGCGTTTCAGAATTGTCACGAAGATTGCGGTCAGTTCATCGCACTCGGTGCGCAATTTTCGTAATTCATCGTCGGTAGCTATGCCAGCTTCGCTGAGGAGTTCCAGCCAGTAACCGGTCTCCTCCAGCTCGCGGAGGAGTCTCCACACTTTGCGATGAACTCAGGCTTGCTCCGTCCGCGACATGCTTCGCGATAATTGGCTCCCACAAAGGTCGCCGCGCGTAGCAGTTGTTTTCCCAAGACCTGCGCTTCTGTTGTTCTTGGGAGTTTCGGGAATAATCTGATTATCTGCAGTGCGAAATTCTTGGTTCGCACCGCAAGATCATTTTCTTCCTTTTGCATTCTTACTTCTTACTTTCGCCATCGGAAGCCGATGGCCCTCAGTTCCGCGGCGAGCATCTTTGCCTGCTCTTTCGTGAGCTCAACCAGCGGCGGCCGCACCCTCACCCAGGCCGGATCGTCCGTGTAGATCGCAATGGCCTGTTTCAACGCGGCGATCATGGACGGAAACTTCCTGTTACTGAACAGCTCACGCACGACATTTAAGCGCGTCTGCAGAGCCTCCAGCTCTGCAGGTGTAGAGGCGCTTGTGCCAAGCGCATTCTGATACAACTCATGAATCGCCGCCGGGTTAACGTTGGCCGTCGCGGAAATCGTGCCCACACCGCCGTTCCGCATATTTGCGAGGAGAAACGATTCGCTGCCGACGAAAACATCGAAAGTACGAGCCGCACCGGCAGTTGAAACTGCCCGTCCGGCTCGGACTGCGAACGCGTCGAGAAAAGTTTTGGTATTGTTCCAATCGCCCGAGCTATCTTTCATCCCGGCGATTGCATCCGGATAAGACGCTAGGAGGCGCTCGACCAATCCCGTGGTGATCCCAACCACCGCCACCGGCGGAATGTGGTAGAGATAAATTTTCAGTCGCGCATCACCGACGCGCTGCACAACTTCGCTGAAATAGCGGTAGAGACCTTCTTCGCTCACATCCTTGTAATAGAACGGCGGCAACATCAGCACGCCCGCGCAACCGTTTCCGACGGCCTGCTTGGTGAGCTTGACCGTTTCCATGATCGAGCAGCAACCGGTTCCCGGCATCATGCGCGCCGGATCGACCCCAGCCGCGACCAGCTCGTCGAGCAGATTTAAGCGCTCTTCCATCGACAGCGAGTTCGCCTCGCTGTTGGTGCCGAACACGGCAAGCCCGCAGTT
>Ga0209239_1000074_pt1 | contig 56522 bp, 47 predicted proteins | sample GraSoi013_2_20cm_FD_185824 | JGI IMG/M metagenome (GOLD analysis project Ga0209239, IMG submission 185824) | Grasslands soil microbial communities from the Angelo Coastal Reserve, California, USA - Sample 10_02_2013_2_20cm (SPAdes) (version 2) | ecosystem: Environmental > Terrestrial > Soil >...
GCGGTCCTGAAGAAGACCACTCGCACAGAGAGCGTGCACGTTCAAGCAGTTGGGCTGGATGCCGGAAATCTTCCTGGCACTGAGCCAGTGGAGAGGTGTTTTCTCTTGACATCCCCTTTTATAGGACGAGTGGCAGCTCCCTTTTTGCTCAGACCGTGGCGGCGCGATTGGCCGATGGCTAAAAGAATGGGGCTGCGAGGAAGATTTGCGTCGGGCTGGACGCGGAAGCCGCGCCAGGACTGGAAAAGGTGACGAAGGTGTTGGTGAGATCGATCGCGGCGTGATCGCCGCCGATCGGACTGCCACTGGAGTCGACGGAGACGAGCGCGGGAGTGACGGGACAAGGAAGCGCGGAAGGAAACAAACAGACGAGCGAAGAATATACCTGTTGTCCGGTGACGCCGGAAATCAGGCTGGCCTGCGAAGTGAACGCAACGCGGGCTCCCGCGAACGCCGGATTGGAACTGTCGCCTTGCCCCGGCAGTCCGTTCTGATCCACGGAGACGACGCCGCCCTTGGCCGAGCTGCAGGGGATCGGGGGAACGTCGAAGCAAGCGTTAAAGGAGACGATCTGCTGGTTCGAGGTGTTGGCGGGGAGAAGATTCGGAGCGCGCGTGGCGAATACTCCAAAGTTTCCAAACGGGCCGACCGCAGGGGTGACGCTATCGGCGGTCCCCAGATGCCCGCTGGAATCCACGGAAACGGCTTGGGCGGTATTTTTGCAGAAACTTCCGGCAACGGGAGAAGCAAGGGCGAGACACGTGGCACGCAAATAGATTTGCTGGAACCCGTTGCCAGGTGTACTGGCGACGATGTTGTCGGCGAGCGACTGGAAGCCTACGACCAGACCACCGGCGTCAAGAGAAGGATTCGTGGAATCTTTGTTGCCGGCGTTTCCGGCAGCGTCCACGGATTCCAAAACCGGGGTGGAAGGCTGACAGGCGACCAGCGGGCCGAACATGGCGATGCATCCCACACGGAGATAAATCTGTTGAACGCCAGAGGGAACCGATTGGCTGACCAGATTTGAAGCCGAAGACTGGAAGGCGATTAGCAGGCCCAAGGCTCCGATCCCAGGATTAGTGCTGGCGGCATTGCCTGGCGCGCCCGAGGCCGAAGCAGAGACTAGAGTCGTCTGCGGGGTGCATCCGGGAACGACAGGGCCTATGACACTCTGGCAGGTATCGCGCAAGTAGATTTGCTCGATAGGCTGGGTAGCGCCGGGCGCGAGATTGGTGTCGTCAGACTCGAATACCACAAAGCGGCCATCGGGCGAGATGACCGGCTTGTCACTTCCATTGACGCCGCCCGAGCCGGGAGAACCATCCGGGGCGGCCGATAACAGTGTAGTTTGCGGCGTGCAATTGGGCCCGACAGCAAAACAATTCTGCCGCAAATAAATTTGCGAATGGCCGCTTACCGCGCCGGAGACGAGATTGCCGGCCGTGGAATCGAAGGCGACGAAAAATCCGTCAATGGCGGCTGAGGAATGAGTGCTAGGCGCGTCGCCCGGAACGGGCGAAGTGGCATTGCTAACGGACTCCTCGACTGGGAAGCTACTTTTGCTGAGGACGAAAAAATTACCCTGATTCGATGTGCCGCCGGAAGTGCCTGGATTCGTTACGGACACGGCGACTTCACCGGCCGCGGCGATCGCGGTCGCCGGCACCTGCACCATGAGGGATGAAAGCGCACCGGCGGAAGGATAAAGAGTTACCGTTGTGGTTGTCGGCGAAATCGAGAGGGAGCCGAAATTGACGGTGGCGCCTTCTGCTACGTTTTGCGCCTCAATCACGAGCGGGAAAGATGCACCACCAGCGGGAGCAATCAGGGGAGAAAAAACCAGCAATTGAGGAGGGCCCGTAACGCCGCTGGATTGAGGCATTACCGCAAAGAGCACGGGATTAGAGACGAGCGAGGAGTTCGCCACTGAAACAGTGATCATGCCGGGAGCGGCGACATCTTGCGCGGGAACTGGCACAGCAAGGGTTGCGCAGCTGGCACTGCCGGCGCAATTTGTCGCTGTCGCCGACGACGGCGCAAGAATAGCGTTGCCGAAATTCACATGCGAGGTCATTCCAAGGCCTGTGCCGGTGATTGATAGCGTGAAACCCCCACTGCCCGCAGGAGTGTTTGTCGGAGAAATTGCAAGGATATTTGGCTGAACGGCCTGCTGGGGGTTCGGGGGAGACACAGAGGTTGCGCCGCAGCCGGAAAATAGAAAAACAGAGATCAGAAGAGTCTCGAGGAGAACTGCGCCTTTTGGCATTGGGCACCACCCCGCGCCCACTAGCCGCGCATCGTCTGCTGGGGGAGACGGCGCGTGAGGGCAAGTATTCAGCACGCCATACAGGCTGGAGCAAATTATATTCAGGAATCACGCCACTCGCAATTCCTGAAACCTATGATGCGGCTGGTAGGCAGTCAGTTGCCGAAGGCCGATGCTAGGCGGTGACGGCGCGATTGGGACGTGCGGCGTGGCCGTCGAAACTGCAAATAAGGCAGATAGCGCGCGGAGCATTGGGGAGAACACCCGCAGGGGAATTGCGGGTTCCTCCCGCTTGTCCGCCAGTCCAAACGATAGTAGTCAATGATATAGACACGCGACCGCCAGGAGTGCTCCATCGCCGAAGCTGAATTCTGCGATTCGAAGGTGCGGCGAGACCGGGTTATTAACAGAATCTGCAGACAGTACGGATCACGCCACGCCCGCGCATAAGGTGCCCAACAGTCAGGAGTGGAACGCAAGAGAGATAGGGTTTCCAGAGCTGGCGAACTCTCTGGTACCAGGAGGACTATGTCGAACGGCCGATCCGAAAAGCGGATCGTAAAGACTGTAAGCTTGGAAGTTTGTCTGCCTGCCGCGCCAAAACTTAGCGAAAGGTTGTTGACCGAAAATGTGAGTGCTCATGGGGCACGGGTTCTTGTGGAGCAAAAGCTCCAGCCAGGGCTACAAGTGCTGATTAGTTCGCCAGGGGAAGTCGTGTGGTCGCAGGCGCGGATCGTATACTGTCAGCGTGTGTCCAAAGAAAGGTTTGCCGTTGGTTTGGAACTGGCCGGCAGGGTGGAGTCTTGGGCCAAATCCTACTAACCGCTAGAATCCCAGTTTTTAGTTTAGGAGCCTGCCAAGGAAGCACTAGCTAGAGCTCATGCTCCCATCTCTTTTCCCAGCCCAGGGGAGGTATCTTCATTATTGAGGCAGCTCTGGCTGCATTCCGGACATTTCCAGAGGCGGAAGTTTCTCCTTTCGGGCGTAACCTCAGCTAGATACATATGTTGCCCATCATTGGAACAGTTGACCCGAGGTATCACTTCTACTCCGAGGATGTTTGCGTCTTTTGTGTCGATGAAGTATCCCCGCGAGCCATCATATCGGATAAGACAACCAGGTTCCTGGCAGGCGTACCGCAAGTCTTCTGCAGCCCCGCTGGCGGGTCTCACAAACATTTCGGTGTGATGCTGGTAGCAAAGTACGTGAATGTCCTTTCTCGTACTGGTACCCACCTTTCTGGTGACCGGCCATTGAGGGGGCAGGCTTAGCATGGCGGTAACAGCCTTCCGGAGCAATTTTCAGTCCACTGGAGTTGTGGCCGCTCACAGTAGCGCTATCTCCTGGAAGGCAAAATGTTTAGCGGCCTCAGGTCATTGACATTTTTGCTTGCCGACAGGCGGGGTATTTCGCAGAGTTTAGAACTTTGTGGACAATTCTTGGCAATGCTTGTCCCCCCTAACGCAAGGGCATAGAAACACTGAAAAAATATAGCGAAGCAGGCGGCTTATGCTTGTTCACACCATGGCGACGCGGTCGGGAGTTCTTGCGGCGCGGTAAATGGCTTCGACGAGGGCGATGCTGCGGCGGCCCTCGGGGCCGTCGCACGCGGGGGCGCGATTCTGTTGGATGGCTTGGAGAAAATCCTCGAGGACCGCCTGGTGGCCACGAAAATCGGTGACAGCAGCAGTGGAGGCGCTTTGGTTTTCGTCGAGGGCGGCGGGCTCGGCGGCAGCCGACGTATCGCGGAGATTTGCGGCGGTGATGCGGTCGTGTTCGAGGACAACGTTGCCTCCAGTCCCAGAAATTTCGACGCGGCGAGGATAGCCGGGATAGGCGGCGGTGGTGGCGTAGAGAATGCCGAGCGCGCCGCTGGCAAATTCGAGAATGGCGGCGGCGGTGTCTTCGGCTTCGATTTTGTGAAGAAGCGTGCCGGTGCGGGCTTGCACGCGAACGACATCACCCAGGAGCCAGAGGAGCAAGTCGACAGTGTGGACGCCTTGATTGATCAAGGCGCCGCCACCGTCTAGCGCGAAGGTGCCGCGCCAGCGGGAATTGGAGTAGTACTCCGGCGGGCGATACCACTTCACGCGGGCGTCGACGATGAGAGGTCTGCCAAGGAGGCCTTGATCCAGCCAGGTCTTGAGCTGGCGAATATGCGGCTTCATGCGGTCCTGAAAAATCACGCCAAGCTGGACACGGGATTTCTTTGCAGCGTCGATGAGGGCGTCGGCGCGCGCGGTGGTGATTTCGATGGGCTTCTCCGTGAGGACGTGGAGGCCCTGACGGGCAGCGGCGATGCCTTGCGGGGCGTGGAGGCCGGAAGGGGATCCGATGATAACGAGATCCATGGGGCGATGTTTTAAGAAGGCGTCGAAGTCTTGATAAGGCGTGCCACCATGTTCGCGGCAGAGGCGGGCGATTTTTTCGGCGTTGGTTCCGTGGATGGCGGAGATTTTGACGCCGGGGATGGCGCGGGCGGCGCGCGCGTGAGTTTCCGTGATGTTGCCGCCGCCGATGAGGCCGATGTGGAAGGTCATGGAGAGTGATCGGTGATCAGTTATCAGTGCTCAGTAAGAGAAGGAAGAAGGATAGTCGGAATTTCGGCTTTTTCCAAATCAACGTGTCGCAAAGGGCACACGGTTTTGGAGGCGAGTTTTTGAGATCACGGTGAGAGTGTCGGTGGGGCTCAGGTTAGTGGTAATCGGCGACGAAGTCTTTGTAGGCGGCTTCGGTGGCTTCGGGAGTGGCGATTGCTGAAGAGATCAAGATCCGGTAGCGGAAGGTGGCGCTGGCATTGGGAGTTAGAGAGAAATTCAGCTCTTCCTTACCGTTGCTGAAGACTTTTTGCCCGAGCGGGTTGGCGGCGAAAAGGCCGTAGCCGCGGGCGTGCCAATAGGTGGGGAAGCCGGGATTCGCGGGGTGATCGAGAATGGTGATGGTGACAGGTTCGCCGCCGACAAGACCGCTGAGGTTGCACCAGCGTCCGCGAGTGCCCCAGGCGGCGTCTCCTTTTTTTCCTTCACTGGTGAGGTATGTTCCGTTGACGCCGGTGTTGTCCAGCTTGGCGACAGTGGTGGCGCGGCCGCTGGCGTCGGTGTAGACCTCGGGTTTGTCCGAAGGGATTTCGAGAGCGCGGACGACGCGAAGGCCCAGGACGCCGTCTTTCTCATCCTTGAAATCAACGTTTTCGTCGAGCGCGCGGAGCGTGGTGATGCGGTCCACGCTGCGAAAGCCGGGGCCGCCACGGAAGACGAAGTGGGTGTGTTCCTTGAGCAAAACTTTTTTGTCGAAGGTGACCCAATCGGATTCGACATCGAGTTCGCCCTGGTCGGAGCCGCTCTTTGCGGAGACGACGGAGCGATGGAGGATGGTGCCCATCTTAGGCGCGTTTTCCGGCTTGATGGCGTCGGAATTGTTCCAGAAATCGATGCCATTTACGTTTTCATAGTTGAACCAGAGGCCGGCGTGATGGGGATGATCTACGCGTTCGCCCGGGCGCTGTTCGAGAGGGAAGCCGCGAGTGACGACGGTGCCTTTGGCGGTGCGGAGGGGGTAGAGAACAGGTTTTTTGAGCGTGGTGGGCCAAATATAGGAGGTGAAAGGCTGACCGTCGATGGAAACGTCGACGCGGCGAGCCTGTTCGTTGACGGCGACGGAAATGCGGTCTGGAGGATGGGGTCCTGCGGAGGCGAGCGACACGAGAATCGCAGTTACCGCGATGAGCACGAGAGATACACCGAGAGCAATCGGAATGCGCATAGTCAGCTGTGGCCTCCCGCCTCCAAAGATGATCAAATTTCTTCCGGCACGATGTAAGGCGCGCGGTAGCTGCCTCGCAGGAGACGGTTGGCTTCGTCATCGCCAATGACCTGCTCCTTCGCAGGATCGAATCGCACGGTACGGCCCAGGCGGTAGGAAGCATTGGCCAGATGCACCAGCGTGGTTGATATGTGGGCTTCCTCAATCGGCGAATGAATGTCCTGGGCGCGACGGCTGCGAATGCACTCGACGAAGTTGGCGTAATGATCGCCGGAACCCTTGCCGTGCGGCCCGGGTTCGGCACTATCGTTCAGCCACGTCCTGTAAGCATCGTAGCCGTCGATGGCGAGATAGCCCTTTGACCCGTAGAAGATGTTGCCGACGGTGTTCGTCTTGGCATCCTTTGGCCCCAGGGACTGTTGGGCTGCGGGCTTTTTGCTTGCATCGGCGGTGAGTCCTGCGGCGGGCACGCCGCTAGCGCCGTAAGCGCCAGCGCCTATCTCCGCCTCATGGTTGGTGATCCAGTGGCGGACTTCGAGCTCCATCATCCTGCGTTTGCCCTCCGGACCTTCGAAACAGAAGCTGGCATTTAAAGTATTGGGTGTTTCCTGGTCGTCATCGAACATGAAGTGTCCACCCATGGCAGACACGGACGCGGGGAAACCAACGCCCAAACCCCAGCGCGCAATGTCAATTTCGTGGATGGCCTGATTGCCGACTTCACCGTTGCCGGTGTCCCAGATCCAATGCCAATTGTAGTGAAAGCGATTGCGCGTGAAAGGCTTTAGAGGAGCAGGGCCGGTCCAGAGGTCGTAATGAACGCCGGACGGAACGGGCTCCTCGGTAGCGCGGCCGATCGATGGCCGCCACTTGTAGCAAAGCGCGCGGGCCATGTACACGTCGCCGATGGTGCCGTCATGAAGATGCTGAATGGCTTCCATCATTCCAGGGTTTGACCGCGACTGGCTGCCGTGCTGGCAAATTCGGTTGTACTTCTTGACGGCGCGAACCAGTTGGCGTCCTTCGAACCAGTTATGTGAGCAGGGCTTTTCCACATAGACGTCTTTGCCGGCCTGGCAGGCCCAGATGGCCATTAGCGAGTGCCAATGATTCGGCGCGGCGATAGAGATGGCGTCAATATCCTTGTCTTCGAGCAGCTTTCGAACATCCACGAAGGATTTTGGTTTTGGCACGCCCAACTTCTCCACGTCCCCGAGGCGCTGGTTCAAGACGCTTTCATCCACGTCGCACAGAGCAGCAATTTCTGCCCCTGGGACACGGGAAAAACCGTGAATGTGATCTTTGCCGCGGCCTCGCACACCGCAAATTGCCACCCGCACACGATCATTCGAGCCGACGACGCGGGCGTAGCTGGATGCGGAGACGCTCAGAGCCGTGCCGGCGACACCTGCGCCGGTGATTTTCAGGAAGTCCCGCCGGGAAGCATTTGATGGAGACATATAACCTCCGTAATTCTGATGAATTGCGACGGCCCATCACAATGGGATACCGGTTCAGACTTGGCTTAGGGCGCCGCGAAGCGTTGTGGTTCGTGATAGTCCAAACGAGCCAATCATAAGCCAAGACAGGAGTTTCCAGCGTTGAAAGTTATTAAAGGGATCGTTTATTGCGGTTGATTGAAGCCGAGGGAACATGCAGGCCTCAAGACCTCTGGAAATATCCCAGTGGGAAGCAAATGTTGCGGGCCGCGCGAATTCTTCGTTAAGCCCTGCTGAATTCTAACATCAGTTTTTTCGGTTTGACACTTTGGGGCCGTGGCTTCTATATTTTGTAGCGCTCTTGCGTTTATTCCTATTCCACCACTCGTTTAGCCGATAAGAGCGTCAGCCGGCCGAATGCCAGAGCGGATTCGGGCGCCTTTGGTTGACTCCATGAAAGGACGCGCAAGGACCAGCAACAATCCGCGCAGACTCACGTATGGGAGCCACTTCACTCAATCCATCGGATTTGAAGAACAAGGTCTTACCTGCCGACTTGCTGGCGGTGGACCAGATTCATAGCGCTGTAGAAGGGACTCTGGCGGCGACGCCATTCATTGATATTCACACGCACCTGTTTTCCCCGGCGTTTGGCAAGCTTGGACTTTGGGGAATCGATGAGCTTCTGACGTACCACTATCTAGAGGCGGAGTTTTTCCGCTCGTCGAACACCACGCCTGAACAATACTGGAAGCTCTCGAAGCGGGAACGGGCGGACGCCATCTGGCGGGCGCTGTTTGTGGGAAATAGCCCGATTTCGGAATCGACGCGAGGCATCATCGCGGTACTACAAGCGTTTGACTTGCCGACGGACGCGAGCGCGCTGGAAGAAGCGCGAGAGTTTTTCAACGCACAATCCATCGAACAGCATATTCGCAAAGTCTTCGAGATTGCGGGCGTGAGCGACGTGGTGATGACCAACGATCCGCTAGACCCGGAAGAGCAGCCCGTGTGGCTGAAAGGCGATCAAGATCACGAGCAGTTTCACGCCGTGTTGCGGCTGGACCGGATTCTTTGGGGCTGGCCGAAGCATTGGCAACAATTGGCGAGCCAGGGCTACGCGGTGGACGAGAAGGCGTCGGGAAAGTCGATTGGCGAGGTCCGCCGATTTCTCGCCGATTGGCACAAGCGCATGCGACCGTTGTATATGGCGGTTTCGCTGACGGACGCGTTTTTCTATCCGGACGACAGCATCACCAGCAAAATACTGGGCGAAGCGGTGCTGCCGTCCTGCCGGGAATTCGGCCTGCCGATGTCGCTGATGATCGGAGTACGGAGACAAGTTAATCCACGTTTGCGGCTCGCCGGCGATGCCGTAGGCAGAGCCGACCTTCGCGCGCTGGAAAATCTGTGCCGGAGCTTTCCGGAGAACCGGTTTTTGGTGAGCGTACTTAGCCGGGAGAATCAGCACGAACTGTGCGTGTATGCCCGGAAATTCAATAACATGATGCCGTTCGGATGCTGGTGGTTCATGAACAATCCCTCGATCGTGGAGGAAATCACGCGCGAACGGATCGAACTGCTGGGCACCACTTTCATTCCACAACATTCCGACGCGCGCGTGCTCGAACAGGTCATCTACAAGTGGCGCAACACGCGCCGCACCCTGGCCCCCATTCTTACGAATGCCTACAAGCTGATTTACGACGATGGCGGAGGAATCAGCCGGCGACACATTCAGCGAGACGTGAACCGCCTTTTCCGCTCAAATTTCGAGAATTGGACGAGCCTGCGCGCGGGATAAGCGCGCCGGCCTGACCACATTTCCTGAGACATCAGTCCCCGACAAGCGCAGTCCGGAGAAAGCTGGCAATCGATTCCGTCAATTTGCGCGGACAATCGGTCCGAGCCATGGCGAGCGCCAGACTTCGCGTTAAGCGATGTCCGCCAACGCGAAACTTTTGAAAAAAATGCGACCGCCCCCGCAGAGCATGCTCCGGTAGAACGGAGTGGCCGAACCCCGATTCCACTAGGCGCTTGATCGCTTCGGTATCATCGGCTTCCATCACCACGTGCGGGGTAACGCCAATGTCCCTGAAAAAACGGTCGATGATCAGCCGGATGTTGCTGCGCTTGGGATAGAGCAGGAAAGGGGCATTGTTAAGATCGGAAGCGCGCAAAGTGCCGACGTGCCCGCTCCCTACTTTATTGGCAGAGGGGCGGACGATGAGAAGCTCTTCCTCAAAAAGAGGGATGATGTTCAGATTCTCCTCGGCGACGGGGAGAGAGATGAGCGCCAAATCGAAGCGCCGGTCGTGGAGTCCGGCCACCATTTCCTCGGTGACGCCAACGGTTACGCTGATCTCCGCATTGGGATAGCGTTTGCGCAGCTGACGAAGCGGCCCGCCCAATTGATAGATAAGAGTAGTTACGCCAGTCGCAAGATGAAAAGGGCGCACGTCCTTGGAAAGATCGTTTTCAAATTCCTGCCGGATGTGACCCATGCGCTTGATCACTTCCTTGGCATGCTCGGCGAGGCGCAACGCGGCAGGTGTGGGGACTAGCCGTTTACCGCGGCGCACAAAGAGCTCGGTGTGGAGCTCTTCGGCGAGGTTATGAAGCTGAAGACTGACGGCACCGGGAGAGAGGTGAATTTTTTCCGCAGCGCGAGTCATGCTGGGAGAATCCATGACGGCGAGAAACAATTCAAGTTGGTGGATGTCCATTCACCTTCTCCACAGAGATGCGGCCGCGTAAACGCGGAGGCAGTTGACGAGAGATGCCAACCGCGTTTCTAGAACTTAAATCGTTGTAACACCGTCAAAACGATTGCCCAGATTGTACAGCTTCAAGAATGAATTGCGTCTCTGCAGCGCAAGTGCATGGAGGCCACTCTACCAAAAAACGAAGGACGTTGTGGGCGAAGAGATGGCTTTCCCGATGAGGGCCGAGGCTGTAGTAGAGTAGGCAGGCCCATTTTATGGGTCAAGCCAGCCACGGGACGGGAATCGGTTTCGTTTCGCTGCTGGGCTGGCCGCGAGATAAAGGATTCCTATCAACGATGAAGATCACTGATGCGAGAGTGATTGTCTGCAGCCCGGGACGCAACTTCGTAACGCTGAAGATTACGACGGAAGACGGGATTCACGGTCTTGGTGATGCCACACTAAACGGCCGGGAGCTTGCCGTGACAGGCTATCTCTCCGACCATGTCATTCCAATTCTAATCGGGCGGGATGCGCGGCGGATCGAGGACATCTGGCAATACCTTTATAAGGGCGCGTACTGGCGCCGCGGCCCCGTGACCATGTGCTCGATCGCGGCGGTGGATACCGCGCTCTGGGACATCAAGGGCAAGGCGCTGAATGTGCCCGTCTACCAGTTGCTGGGAGGGGCTTCCCGTGACGGCGTTCTGGTTTACGGCCATGCCAGCGGGCAGGACATCGAGGACACAGTTCAGGCAGTCGCCGAATACCGCAAACTTGGGTATAAGGCTATTCGCGCGCAAAGCGGCATTCCCGGGCTGCAGAGTACTTATGGTGTCGGGCGCGGCAAAATGTACTATGAGCCTGCGGAAAAAGGCGCACCGGTCGAAAATGCATGGAGTACAGACTTATACCTAAACTTTGTGCCGCGTTTGTTCGAACGGCTGCGAAAGGAATTTGGCGAGGATCTTCCCTTACTGCACGATGTGCATCACCGGCTGACGCCGATCGAGGCGGCACGCCTGGGAAAGAGTCTAGAACCCTTTCACCTGTTCTGGCTCGAAGATCCTGTTCCGGCGGAGTTGCAAGAAAGTTTGCGCCTCATTCGCCAGCACACCACTACGCCTATCGCGATCGGCGAGGTCTTCAATTCGATCTACGATTGCCAACAGCTTATTCAGGAGCAGCTCATTGATTACATTCGAACCGCGGTTGTGCATGCTGGCGGAATCTCGCATCTGCGGAAGATTGCCAGCCTGGCGGAACTGTATCACGTCCGGACCGGCTGCCACGGCGCGACGGACATGAGTCCGGTGTGCATGGCTGCTGCGCTGCATTTTGATTTGAGCGTCCATAATTTTGGAATTCAGGAATATATGCATCACGCGGAAGAGACGGACCGGGTCTTTTCGCATTCCTACAGTTTTTCCGATGGAATGATGCATCCAGGCGATGCGCCAGGCCTGGGCGTCGATCTTGATGAAGCGCTGGCTTCCAAGTATCCCTACCGGCGAGCATACTTGCCGATCAACCGCAAACTCGATGGGACGATGCATAGTTGGTAGGATTGCTCAATGGACCCAGCGCGCCCCACTTCCGAATCCAGCATTGCCGTATCGCAGAGCCAAGCCGCGGCCGCGGCAACCGTTCCTTCACGCCTTGGGTACTTTCGCTGGATCATCTGCGGGCTTCTGCTGCTCGGCACAACAAAAAACTACATGGATCGGCAAGTGTTGGGCGTGCTCAAGACCACGTTGCAACATGACTTTAGCTGGAACGAAATTCAGTACGGGAATCTTGTGTCGGCATTCCAGATTGCGTACGCCGCGGGCATGTTGTTGGTGGGAGGACTTATCGATCGGCTGGGGACGCGTTTGGGCTATGCGCTGGCGATGATCTTCTGGAGCTTGGCTTCGATGGGGACGGCGCTGGCGAGTTCGCTGACCGGTTTTAGGATGTCCCGTTATGCCCTGGGATTTGGCGAGGCTGCTGTTTTTCCCGCGAGCATCAAGGCGGTCGCGGAATGGTTTCCGAAGAAAGAAAGGGCTCTGGCGACCGGGATTTTCAATGCGGGAACAAACGTCGGCGCGATCATCACACCACTGATCGTGCCATGGATTGTGTTGCGCTGGGGCTGGCAGGGAGCGTTCGTGGGAATCGGCGCGATCGGATTCGTCTGGCTCTTCATTTGGCTGCTGATTTATCGCAAGCCGGAAGACCACAGAGGCGTTTCGAAGGCGGAACTGGACTACATTCGAAGCGATCCGCAAGAACCTGCGGGAAAAACCAAATGGGTTAGGTTGTTTCCGCTTCGTCAAACCTGGGCATTCGCCATGGGGAAATTCCTGACTGACCCGGTCTGGTGGTTTTATCTTTTTTGGGTACCGGGATTCTTGCAGAGCAAACATGGCCTGGCGCTGACTGGAATCGGGATTCCTATCATGGCGATTTATCTGATTTCCGATGTGGGAAGTGTGGCCGGAGGCTGGCTGTCCTCTTCTCTGATTAAGCGAGGAAGGAGCGTTAACGCTGCCCGGAAGATTGCCATGCTCATTTGTGCGGTTGGCGTGCTGCCGGTGGTGTTCGCTTACCGTGTTGAGAGCACTCTCTCTGCGGTGTTGCTGATCGGACTTGCGGCTGCGTGCCATCAAGGGTTTTCCGCTAACCTTTACACGTTGACCTCCGACATGTTTCCGGCACGAGCGGTGGGCTCAGTCACGGGAATCGGTGGCATGGCGGGCGCAATTGGAGGGTGGCTCATGGCAAAGGTTGTAGGGCATGTGCTGCAATGGACCGGCAGTTACATGATTCCGTTCGCGATGGCCGGCTCCGGTTATTTGCTGGCGCTGATCGTTATTCATGCCCTGACTCCTCGGCTTGAGCCAGCGAGAATCACTTGAGAAGGCCAATTGTGACTGAGGCAGGCTGTGATTACTGATTGACGCCACTGGCGAGCATGCCGCCGTCAACCACGAGAAGATGACCGGTGACAAAGCTGGCGGCATCGGAGGCGAGAAACACCGTGGCGCCCGCTAATTCGTCGAGCTGGCCGAAGCGCCTCATGGGTGTGCGAAGCAAGAATTCTCGCCCACGCTCTGTTCCATCGAGCAGAGCGGCGTTCAAGTCCGTGCGAAATACGCCCGGAGCCAGCGCGTTAACACAAACACCCGAGGTGGCCCACTCGATGGCCAGCGATTTCGTCAGGGAAGCGACGCCCGCTTTGCTGGCACCATACGCAGCAACTTGATACAGCCCGACAAGTGAGGAGATTGAGCCGACATTGATGATGCGGCCATAGTGTTTCTCGATCATATGGCGGCCAAACACCCGGCAAGCGCGCAGAGTCCCCTTCAAATTTGTTTCCAGGATGGCGTCCCAATCGGCTTCCGGAAAATCGAGCGTAGGCATTTTTTTCGTGCGACCGGCGCAATTTACGAGGATCTGCACGCTGCCGAATTCAGCGCGCGTGGCTTGCAAGAGCCGCTCGATGCTGGCGTTGTCAGTGACGTCGCAGGTTTGCGCGAGAGATCGTTTGCCGAGCGCTACTACTTGCGCGGCGGCGTCTCGAACCTGCTCCGCCCGGCGGCCCGTGGGAACAACGTGCGCTCCGGCCTGGGCCAGTCCGCGAGTGAGCGCCAGCCCGATGCCGCTGGTTCCGCCGATGACCACGGCGGTCTTGTTTGTGAGATCGAGAAGAGGATGACCCATGAAGTGCTCCTCAGGTTTCTAAGCTGCCGAGATTTGAACAAGAGCGCCAACGCAAATTTCACCAGGCAGAATTGCGAGTGCCGAGATGATGCTCTGTAATTCAGTATGGAATCATCCCACGTCTACATTTCTATACTCAATTCTGCTCCGATTCAGGAAGCGCGCCCCAGATGAATGAATTCGATTGTAATGCGACCCCCGGATTTGTGGCATTGAGTATTGCTAAAGAAATCGTTCACGCCGATTGATTGGATACGCAACGATTTGCAGAGAACGGGAAACGACACCCATCGATGGCGGCTACCAGAGGGAAGGATATGCGCTCGGAGACTCTCCGGTACGCGTGTAGGACACTATCCGATGCCCGCGGTGTAATGGTCTGACGCGAAAATCGTTTTCCTGCCGACAGCTTTGAATTTTGCTGTCACCTAACCTTCCGCCTGCAAGTGGGACCCAGAGAACAGATTTAGGGACATACCCAAACCAGGTCGGCCCTCTTCAGCCCAGACTTCAGGACCCAGCGGTTTCGTTCTCTTCGCCAATCGCCCTACACCTAGCCAAAGCGATCTTGCGCCCGCAATACCAAAAATTAGGACCTGGAGGTCCCGTGTTGAAGCTTGACGCTAGATTTTTGTTTCAAGAGAAGAGAAATTTCCTCGCCGCCGCGCAAAGTGACCTGCTGGCAGTGACCATGAAGAATTCCTTGAAGTACGCGAAATACATTCTTGTGTTGCTGCTCCTTTTTCTGGGCTGCGTCTCGCATGCAGCGGCACAAAAGACGATTTGGCCGAGCACGGCGACGCCAGCAAGTATTGACGCGGGAGCGAATGGGCCTGTAGAGCTGGGGGTGTCGTTTAAGTCGGACGTAAGCGGCTACATCACCGGCGTCCGATTCTATAAGGGTGTGAATAACACAGGCACACATCTGGGCCACCTGTGGAGCAGCACGGGGACGCTGCTGGCCACGGCCACGTTTACTGGGGAGAACGCTTCGGGCTGGCAACAGGTGAACTTTTCGAATCCCGTGGCGATAAGTGCGAACACCGTGTATGTGGCTTCTTACTACACGCAGGGGCACTGGAGTTACGACTGGAATTATTTTGCAACCAGCGGAGTTGACAATGCTCCATTGCATGCGCTGGCCAACGGGAATGGCGCTGCCAATGGGGTTTATGCGTATGGAAATGGGACGGTTTTTCCTACCTCGACGACCCAGGCGAACTACTGGGTGGACGTTGCTTTTAGTCCGGCTGCTTCGGCGCAGCAGACGATTTGGCCGAGCACGGCGACGCCAGCGGTGAGTGACGTTGGGGCAAACGGACCGCTGGAATTGGGGGTCTCGTTTAAGTCAGACGTAAGTGGATACATCACCGGCGTTCGTTTCTATAAGAGCGTGAACAATACGGGGACGCATCTGGGGCACTTGTGGAGCAGCACGGGGACGCTGCTGGCGTCGGCCACGTTTACCGGAGAGAGCACTTCGGGCTGGCAGCACGTAAATTTCTCGAACCCCGTGGCGATCAGTGCGAACACCGTGTACGTGGCTTCCTACTATACGACGGGGCACTGGAGTGTGGATTGGAGCTATTTTGCGGGAAAAGGCGCCGACAATGCACCTTTGCATGCCTTGGCTAGCGGGAACGGTGCGGGCAACGGAGTGTACGTGTACGGCAATGGGACGGCGTTTCCCAACGCGACAAACCAGGCGAACTACTGGGTGGACGTGGCGTTTGCGCCGGCCGCTTCGGCGCAGCAGACGATTTGGCCGAGCACGGCGACGCCAGCAAGTATTGACGCGGGAGCGAATGGGCCTGTAGAGCTGGGGGTGTCGTTTAAGTCGGACGTAAGCGGCTACATCACCGGCGTCCGATTCTATAAGGGTGTGAATAACACAGGCACACATCTGGGCCACCTGTGGAGCAGCACGGGGACGCTGCTGGCCACGGCCACGTTTACTGGGGAGAACGCTTCGGGCTGGCAACAGGTGAACTTTTCGAATCCCGTGGCGATAAGTGCGAACACCGTGTATGTGGCTTCTTACTACACGCAGGGGCACTGGAGTTACGACTGGAATTATTTTGCAACCAGCGGAGTTGACAATGCTCCATTGCATGCGCTGGCCAACGGGAATGGCGCTGCCAATGGGGTTTATGCGTATGGAAATGGGACGGTTTTTCCTACCTCGACGACCCAGGCGAACTACTGGGTGGACGTGGTCTTCAATGCAGCAGGCTCCGTGGCAGCGGCACCAACGATCTCAACGCAGCCGGGGAACCAGACCGTGGTGGCAGGGCAGTCAGCGACGTTCGCGGTATCGGCTGGGGGTTCGGCACCGCTGAGTTACCAGTGGCAGAAGAACGGGGTTAACATCGCGGGGGCAACATCGGCGAATTATACGACGCCCGCGACGACCACAACGGATAGCGGCTTGACGTTCCGAGTTGTCGTGAGCAATACGGGGGGAGCAGCGACTAGCACGGCCGCAACCCTGACTGTCGCCGCGGCTGGGGGACCGGGGATTCAGTTGAGTTCCAGCGCAGTGAACTTTGGAAATGATCCGGTCGGCACCAATATGTCCCAGGCCGTGATCGTCACAAACACGGGGACGGCCGCTTTGAACGTCACTCAAGTGACAGCGTCAGGCTCCACGGCATTCACGGTCGGTGGGCTATCACTGCCCATGAGCGTGAGCCCAGGCCAGAAGGCCACGATCATGGCGAACTTCCTGCCAGCGTCGATTGGGACCGCTTCGGGCAGCCTTTCTATGGCGAGCAACGCATCCGCCACCCCCACTTCGGTAGCTCTCAGCGGTTCGGGGATCGCCGCCACTTACACGCTGAACGTCAGCGCGACAAGTTTGAACTTCGGCAACGTCACGATTGGCACGTCTTCCACTTCGCAGAACGTCGCGGTGACCAACACAGGCAATTCCAAAGTCGGAATTTCACAAATCTCAGTGAGTGGGACAGGATACTCAGTTACGGGCGGAAGCGCTCCGGTCACACTCTCTCCGTCGCAGACCCTCACTCTTACAACGCAATTCCATCCGACTGTGGCTGGGAGCGCTAACGGTAGCATCTCGATCGCGAGCAACGCGACAGGGTCGCCTGCAGCGGTTTCTTTATCGGGAACTGGAGTGGTGGCGGTTCAGCATTCTGTGACTCTGACTTGGGGCTCCAGTCCCTCCACGGTTTCTGGATACAACATCTACCGCAGCACGGTGAACGGGAGTTCGTACATAAAGATCAATTCATCGATTTTAACTAGACTCAGCTACAACGATGCGAGCGTGCAGAGTGGAACCACCTACTATTACGTGACAACTGCTGTGGACTCTGCCGGGAATGAGAGCTCCTACTCGAATCAGGTGAGCGCCTTAATTCCTTAACCTGGGGCGGGTCCGACATGCGAACGGTGCCGAGGGTGGGGCACTTACATGCCATTGCCGGGTCTGCTTCACTTCCGGGCGGACCCGAACCCACTGACCTGTGAGGGAAGGCAAGATCGCAAACGCACGGGGCTCAACGTATTTTGCGGATCTGCGACGGTGATAGACGAGCAATGGGACGGAATAGGCAAATCGTCTGCCGAATTTGCACCGACCTATAAGTGACTGCTACAGCGGGATTTGTGAGCCTGTAGCTGATTTCCGCATTCAACGATTTAACTTTGTCCTTGCGTTCAGTAGTACCACCTGTACCATATTTGCACCTCAAACCAGTACTTTGATCGGGCGCGCTGCTTATAGACTGCCCTAGGGGGAAGGAGCCTAGTGTAAGGAACCGTGCTCAAATCAAAAAGAAACACAATCCACTCGAAACCCGCTACAAACGCTGATTTTTCGAAGCCCGGCACAAACTTTGCGCTGGTGTCCTTCGGGATGCTTCTGGCCGTGGTCTTAGTCAGTGGATGCAGCGGTACGGTGGGCAGTACCCAAGCTACAAATCCACCACAACAGACGTACAAGATCTCAGGTACGATCACTCCCGCGGCAGGCGGAAGCGGAGCGACTGTTACATTAAGTGGAGCATCGACTGGTACACAAACGGCGGACAGCTCAGGGGATTACGCTTTCGCGGGACTGGCGCCCGGAAACTATGCCGTAACCCCGAGCAAGAAAGGATTCACTTTCAGTCCCACCAGCCAAGGCGTGACGCTTAGCAATGTCGACGTCACAGGCCTGAACTTCACCGCCGCCGCACAGCAGGCGCACACCGCAACCCTGAGTTGGGTGGCGAGCACATCGGCCGTGACGGGCTACTACGTCTATCGGGGCACGGTGGACGGTGGGCCTTATACTTTGCTTACTTCGTCGCCCGTGGCCGGTCTTACCTACACAGATACGACAGTGCAAAGCGGTCAAGTCTACTATTATGTGACTACTTCAGTAGACGTCACCGGAAACCAGAGTGGTTTTTCGAACCAAGTGCAAGCAACAATCCCTTAATTCGGATTGACTCTATGATGAAGGCACGATGGCGCGGACCTGATTCGAAGACCCGCTTTCGTGGGCATTGGCATCGACTGCCGTCACTTGGTAGAAGTAAGTGCGCCCAGCTTGCACTGAAGAATCCTTGTAAGTGGCCTCTCGGATGGGAGACGAATTCAGTTTCTTGAACGGCCCGGCGGAATTCTCTGCCCGGTATACGTTGTAGCCGACAACAACTGAGGGACTGGCCTTCCATGTCAGAACGGCATAGTGCCCGCTGGAAGGCGCACCTTGTTTCTGTGAGAGCCCGTCGCCTTGGCGCGAAGTCCACAAGGCGACGATGACAACGAGGGCTATAGCGGTCGTTATCGCTAAGGGCACCAAGCGGGCTGGACGGGGAAACCGAGTCACAGAATCAACCCTGGGGCATGACCTGTCCGGAATGATACCGAGGGCATGCGACACGTAACCGGGTTGGATATACCAATTCGGTCGCTTTCGAGGATCATCAGGGTACCAGTTATGGTGCATGCGCGTCCAATCTCGCTGCCGGCGTCACACGACGGGAACTCGCCATCTAATAGTGCACTATTTCTATGGAATCTGTCTTGCGAGGTTGAAGTTGTGTGTCCCCGTAGGGCCTGTACTTTCGTAAGAGAAAGCCCGACGCGAATTCGCTCCACAGTCCCACAAAAACTTCATGGTTCCGCCGACTGCCTCCCATTCACTGATGTCTTAAGCTTCGTCGTGTGGGCGGGAATTTTGAGCACATCGAATCCGGCCCGCAATGCCGCAACTGCTCTACCCGCCCGATTGGTTGCAGTAGGGAATTACTTGAGGCCATTTGCCGAAGGATGCAAACGGCCGGCCTCATCATTCCCGTCAATCCAAGAATCTAAACGACATAGAACATGGAATTTCAGACGACCAAACATCATTGAGAGTGGGTACTCGAACGAAGTTCTTTCCGCCGTACCTACTCCGTAGTGGCACACGGTGGGCGGCCGTTGTTAGCCCTCTAGCCACATTGGGCTGAGGATGGTTTGGAAAAAAATGGGTAAAGGAACAAAATGTATATTCGACACATGAAAAGACTTCTGATTTGCTTCATCTTACTTTCCGTGACGCCGCTCGCCGTTCGCGCGCAGCAATGGTCCGGAATCATTGATCGCAGCCGCGCTGTTGACTGGAGTACGGCGGGCGTCGCTGGTGGCATTCCATCGCGCACGACGATCTGCACGACGTTGGGCACTGTGGGGCAACTTGCAAGCTTCGCACAAAGTGTCGGGCTGACTCAGCTCAACAGCGCCATCGCTTCTTGCCCGAGCGGACAAACAGTACTTCTGAATCCAGGGACCTATACGCTTGCCGGTGGAATTACCCTCAGCGCGTCGAATATAACACTGCGGGGTTCCGGGGCAGATCAGACGATCTTGGTAACCGGGGGCGGGGGAGTAAATTGTTGGGGTCCAACCGCTAACATTTGCGTTCAGGGATCGTTCAGTTGGAGTGGTGGTCCCCAAAACACTGCAACTTGGACGGGGACTACCGAAGGTGGAGCGGGTGTTTACCCGCGAGGAGCTACGCACCTCACCCTGAGCAGCATTCCTAATCTCGTCGTCGGCAATACGATTATTCTTGACCAGGCTGATGACGCAACAGATGGATTCCCGGCTACTGGTGATATTTTCGTATGTGGAGTTGCCGGATTTTGTGTAGGGCAAGGAACGCATGCGGGGCGCGCGGGCCGTGGTCAACAGCAAACGGTAACTGTGACAGGCATCAGTGGTACGACCGTCACGATTTCCCCAGGGCTGGCAATGCCCAACTGGAGAGCAAGCCAGAATCCCGGAGCATGGTGGGCGAACGCTGTGGTCAGCGGCGTAGGTATTGAGAACCTAACGCTCGATAACAGTACAGGGCTTGGGGCGCTGTGCAGCGGTTGCGGAAACGTGACCTTCTTCAACGCTACAAACTGTTGGATGAAGGGGGTGCGTAGTATCGAGCATAACGGTACCGGTGGAAGTCCTATGCAGTCCCATGTGCGCCTCATTCAAACTTCTCAAAGCACTATTCAAGATAATTATCTCTACGGTAGCGACAACTCGTCTCAGAGTTACGGAATTGAGCCTTTTGAAAGCAGCAACCTTCTTATTCAGAACAATATCTGCCAGCACGTAACTGCATGTAATATTCCCAACGGCCCAGACAGCGGCTCGGTAATTGCCTACAATTTCGTGATTGACGATAACTTCACGGCAAACGGAAGCGCCTTGAATTGGATGCAGACGGGTCTATGGCACGAAATCGGCCAGACGATGGAGCTATATGAAGGCAACTCTGAATTGGGTTTCGGCGTAGACAATATCCATGGCACGCACCATTTTGGGACTTACTTCCGAAATCACTACTATGGCGATATCTGGAACAACCCGACCAAGACCAACAACACCGAGCTCGTTGAACTACGGAAGTATGCTCGATTCTTTAACATAATCGGAAACGTTCTCGGTCGCACCACCGACAACTACTACAACACTTACCAGGGCACCAGCGCGACCTCAATTTTCAACGTAAACGGTGATTCGGACGGCGAGAACGGCGAGTCCTTGGCAAACGATACACGCGTAGCGGCAACACTCATGCGCTGGGGGAACTACGATACAGTTACAGGTACGGTGCGCTTCAGTGCATCGGAGGTTCCCAGCACAATTACGAATTACCCGAACCCCGTCCCGGCGAGTACAGCTTTGCCGCCCTCGTTTTACCTGAGTAGCAAGCCCGGCTGGTGGGTGTTTCCCTCAGGAACCGCCGCACCCTTTCCTGCGATCGGCCCGGATGTCGCGGGAGGTAATGGACCTGCCGGGCATTCCTATTATACTCCGGCCGAGAACTGCTGGTACAACGTGATGCATGGTGTGGTGGGGGTTAGCGGCTTACTGAGCTTCAATGCCAATAGCTGCTATTATCCGAACGGTTCAACAGCTCAACCCGCGGCACCAAGCAACTTGCAGGTAGTTGTTCACTGAACGGCACGAATTCGCTTGAGGGTTCGCGGCTGGCCGCGAACTCTCAGCCAAACGCCCGGCGACCCAGCGGAAGCGAAGAGTCCCACTTTTTGAAGTGTGAAATTGACGCGAAAATGTCTAGCACGGAGGCCGCGGTCCAAAGACAAGTACAGTTGCACCTGTTATATTGTCTTCAGCCTTCTCCGCAACCGCGAACTCCCTCTCGATAGTGGTTACCATTGCCTGCGGCCTATATTTGGTCTTACCATCACACCCGGTGGCTATCCTGACGACGAAAACTCCTCCGTCTCTGAGATACTTTGAGTACCTGTCGAGGATCGTCTTCACCCTGCTCAGTGGGACATGGTACATGGATTCCCGAAAGAGGATTACGTCGAACTGTTGTGTTGGTACGTACGTAAGGAAATCGCCCAATACAAAAAGGTTCTTGTCTGCTCGACTGTTCTCGAGCGTCCGTCTCCTCGCTTTGTCCAAGGCTGCCTCAGATATGTCCACGCCGACGTAGAACCGGTACGCACCCGCGGCCAGTTCGTTCGCAGTATTGCCTGGGCCGCAACCCAGATCCAAAATACTACCGCCGCGGAGATACCGATGCAGGTGCGGGTACACGCAGTCGCCGACAGTGTCATCGATGAAGTTCCATTTGCCTCCTGAGAATTCCTTGTCCCAAAGGAGCTTCTTGATATTTGAAGGGCCATAGCTCTTGAGGAATCCGCCCATGAAGGTTAGAGTGCGTCGTGCAATATTCATGTTCTTTTCTCCGTCTGAAGGTTATCCGCATGAGGGCGGACTACTCTCTGTTCCGTGTTTTTCTCTGGCGCGGACACCTGAACCGCGATCCTGATTTTTTCGGGTTGAGCGCCCTTTAGCAAATCTGCATAGGCGCTCAAAGTCAAATCGCTAACTTTGTCCCACGAATGCCGAGCGTTGGCGTAATCTCGTATCTCTTGGCGACGATTGTCTAAACCCTTGTGAAGATCACTTGCGAAATACGTCTCGATGGCCTCGGCCAAGTCGACCGGATCAGCTGGCCTACAAAGGAACCCTGTCTTGCCTTCGATAATGTCTTCCCTGAAAGACCCCACGTCAGTGGCGATTACAGGCAGGCCGAAGCTGTATGCCAAGAAAAGTATCCCGCTTTGGAAAATATGCTTGTAGGGCAGTACCAAGACATCCGCCGCCTTGAAGTACATCTCCACTTCGTCGTCGGGAATGTATTCGATCCTTAGTCGCACTTGTTCTTGGATGCCGAAGCTATTGATAGCTTCTTGAATTTCAGCAATGTACTTCTCGCACCCTCCTCTTGGTTTCCCGGCAATAATGAGGAGACAGTTCGCATTTCTTGTCAAGATTCGTTGAAATGCAGCGACTAGGAATTCAACGCCTTTGTAGGGTCCAAGGTTGCCAAAAAACAAGATCGCATTTTGTCCGTTAGGAATGCCCAGCCGCTGCCTTGCCTCGACGTTGGTAAGTTCCGTGTTAGGGACAGCATTGTTGATTCCATAAGGAATCACGGCGACGGCTCGCTCAGGAACACGAAAATCTTCAACGAGCTCTCTCTTCATCTTATTCGTATGAACGAAAAAATGATCAGCAAGCCGGTATTGAAAGCTCAAAGTAAGCCGATTGAGCAGGGAATCGTTCGAATCCCGTTTTCCCGCATTAACGTTGTGCAAGGTGAGAACGATCTTCTTCCCGCACAGTTTGTAGTACAGCATGAGCAGCGTTCGATCAAAATACTCAAGCTTGTAGTTCCACAGGATGTGAAAGATTCTAGGTTCGGCCGCGGCCGCGTAGGGGATCAACCGGGCATAGTACTTTAAGATTCTAAGCGCCTTCCGCGCCAACCCGGCATTCTGTTTCTGGGAGCCCCCGAAGTTGAGAAAGTTCAACTGCGGGTTTGCATGCAAGTCAGGGCTATCAATTTCATCGCTGCCGATGATATCTAATCGTAGGCCCTTTGAGATCATCGCCCCGACCAACCCGAACGCATACTGGCCGTCTCGGCAGCCGGTAAGTAACCCAACCTTGATTTCAGTTCCTAACATAGACACCCAATCACGCGGCGGATTGTACGCGATGGTGATTTGCCGCGGGAAACCGATCTCCTTCCGCAAGTTCGAAGTCTTAGTCTGCGCCAGGCGAAAGTGAACTCGTGACCGCGGCAGACGGGATGACCCCAACAGGCCGATGTACGGAGCGCCGCGGCAACAGATCGCTGATAAGACGAGCCGTTTGGTAAATGGGCCCAAACCCCCGATGAAGCGCGACCACAGCACTGATATACAGCAGCAAAAAAAGTAGAGAAGTTGAGAGAAACCGGGCAAATGCACCTAGGGCGCCAGGAGTGGCTTCAAATTGAACCATATGAATTAACCAGGCCGTAGTACACGCGGCCACCACGGAAGCGACAAAGAATTTCCAGATAATGGCGAAGATGGGTGCGACGCCTAGGTTGATCGGCCCTCCAGCGTACCGGAAGGCCGGAAACATGAGAATGAAAAAGGAGACAGTCCAAGCTAAGGCGATTCCCTTGGGTCCCCACGGGAGGGCGACGAAGAAAAGACACACCGTGCAGAGAAACTCTATCACGCCCCAGCGGAACCAGCGGTCCGGACGGCCAACTGAAAGGTGAATCCAACCGTGCGTGTTGTAGAGCAACATGACACCGATGCCGGGACCAAAAAACATAAAGATTCTGCCAGCCTCTTCCCAATGCTGACCCAAGAAGAGTCGAATCAGGTCTCGGCCAACCAGCGTAAGGTCTGCGCCAACGGCCATGCCCAAGAAGGACAAGACCGAAATGCCGGCTAAGAGGTAGCGCCGGTACTGGTCGAACTCACGGTTAAAACGGCTAAGAGTGGTTACGACGACGGCCGAAATCGGGGACAAGAGCTGGCAGAGAGGCAGGAAAAAAATGTCGAATGCCTTCTTGTAAAATCCCAACGCCTGTGCGCCAAATCGCCAGCCAACGAGAAGATTGTCGGTGTTGAGCGCGAAATAGTTAAAGCTGAAGTGTGAATAGACGTTGGTTGCGAAGCGCACGGCCGCGCCGGTACCGGGAACACGGCGGGGAAGACCGGGAGTCCAACGGCATAGGATCCAGGCGCCAACGGATGTGCTGATCTGCTGCGCAACATAACCCGCGACCAATGCCCAATAGCCCCAGCCTGTAAGGGCAAGAGTGATCGAGACTGCTACAGATGCCACGCGACTGACGATGTTATTCGCCGAAACGGCTGTGAACCGCATGGCGCGGTTGAGGAGAGCCACGTGAATCACCGAGAAGCTGCCTGTCACTATGGTGAGCGACATGCCTTCCACGACATGTTTGACGAGCGGATCGTGATAGAAAAGCGCTATCAGCGAACCGGATGCGGCGAACGCAATGGTCAGAAGGAGGCCGACGGCGATGTTAATCCAAAACAGATTGCTGGCCAGAGAATGCGTGACGTGCTCGCGCTGCAGGATCAACTCTGTGAACCCATTCAGGCCGAAACTACAGAGCAACAAACTAAAAGTCGTGACCATGGTTACGATGCCGAAATCGGCTGGTGTCAGCAGACGCGCGAGTACCATGGTCGCAGCGATCTGCACCGCAAAGGACATTCCTGAAGAAACGATCGTCACCCCCGCGCCACGAACAGCGGTCCTCCGCAGTCCATCTTGTTTGATAATGGGACCGAAAGTGCCGTTGGCGTCGAAAGGTTTCAATTTTCCTCCCGTGGTATATCGGGGAAAGATCTGTCTATGGCTGAAAAAACAGCGCCCCTGTTTGCCCGTAGGCCGATGGTTTCCGGCTGTTCGTCGTATAGATTCGAAGCGAAGTCTGTCGACGCGGCGGTAGCGAGGAGAAAGAAGATCCAAATAGGATCAAGCATCCTGAATCCTGCCTCGGTTATGCTGTAGAACGCTGCAGCCACAACATAGGCGACCATTAGGGCGCCGAAGGCAGAGTCGCGGCGAAAGACGGCAGTGGCGCGCCTGTAGCCGTTGACCAGAACCAGCGCGATTAGGGCCACGCCCATCCAGCCCAGATTGAGATAAACCTCGATGTAGCCGTTATGCGCCTCATTGGGACGAAAGACCGGAAAAGCGTTCCACATCGCCTCAAGCCGCGAACCGAGCCAGAAGCTTTCAAAGCCGGCGCCCAACACCGGGTTGGGCGTCATCGGAATCACGGCTTCCCAGATCGCCGAGCGTCCAGTCAGGTTTGTTTGCCTGCCCAATGCGTGCACGACGCTCGCCTCGCTACCGAGCGAAATCGTGAGACCGCCGGCGAGTAAGATGCCGAGAACAAGTGCATGCACAAAGGCGGGGCGAGATTTACTTTTGGACAGTCCTGTCGCCAGCATCAACCCCGCCCCGAGCGCAAAGCAGACCACAGACGTGGCGGAGTGGGCTATCATCAAGAGCGTCAAGCCAAAGGCGAGGAGCGTACCCTGAGCCAGCAGGTGCCGGCCGCGGTTAAGCTGGTCGCCATCTCGAAGCAGCGTAAGAATTCGCCACAGCGCACCGAGCGACAAGACGAAAGTCGTGACGCCCAACATATTCTTGTCGGCCGCCACACCAATATTCATCTGCGTCCCGATGAAGGGGTCATAAGCGCGACCCAGATCGCCGAAGTACTTGATCACAAGCAGTGAGGCAGGCATTAGAATAAACCCTGTGCGTGAAAAGAGGCGCCTAAGTGCCGCAAGCGGATCGGCATCGGTTACGACGATGAGAACCATCACTAGGTCGCCGAGGGCCTTGGTCCAGCGCTTGAAGGCTATATCGGGGAAATCCGACCAAAGAATGCTAAAAAGGCAGTAGAAGAAATACACCAAGATAGGCCAACTCGCCCTGGGGAGAACGCTTGTCCGCCGACTCCGGTGGATCAGCACGAGCATGCCGAGGGCCATCAGAATTAGGAAAATGAGCCGATCGAAAGGGCTGCCGTCGACAAGCTCCTTATAAGGCGGGCCGAAATGCGTGATTCCTAGCCAGATGGAGACGGGTCTTGATCCCACGATCCATAGCCAAATGACCGGCAACCAGAGGGCCTTGGACGTGCGAACGGAGCCATCACGATCAAGAAAAAAAAGGCCGACAATTCCGAGTGCATAGACGATGAGAGCAGTCCAAGAACTCATTCTATTCGCTCTGGACGCTTTGGGGTTTGCACGGTGTGCTCATCTGTGGTCAAAGAAGAGCCGGTGCAACAGTTCCAAGGAGAGGAGCTTGTGAATCTCGGTCGTATAGTTTAGCCCCCCCTTGATATGACCATTCACAACTGCTTCGACTCTTTTTGGGTTTAGGAACGGCCTGGAAAGTGTCCTTGGATCGAGCAACATATCCCGAACATACTTGGAAAGAGCGTCTCGATACCACACACGAAAATGGTAGAACTTGTGCCTACCAAGGAAAAGCCGCTCAAGATGCAAGGGGGAAAAGAGATGATCGACACGGGCGAGCCACTGAGGCATGCCATAGTCGTACGCGTATTCGGCCTTAAACGTGAACTCGAGAAGTCCACGTGAAACTGCCCTGGAAATACGCCCTGAATTACCTCCGAAACCGCGATCGGTCCGGATCTGTGCGAGAGCCGGGTTGCCGTCGCGGATGAGACGCAGCCGAATGTCTTCGTTACTCGCTCCGTTATTGTTGGGTGCCCGGAACGCTGTTCGGACGAAATCGTTGTCGAGGTACGGCGATCGTACTGTTAGTTGACTTCGCTCCAACGCAAGTATTCCTTGGTGGTACCAGGGGGATTGTCGGAAAGCGACGAACGTAACAGGATGCTCCTCGCGCAGCGACCAATAGACATTCTTGGCTTGGTGAACGTAGGAAAGAAACTCGGGACGGTACAGCCCCTGTAAGGGTTCCTGGGGCTTGAACATCACTCCATGACGGATAATTTCACTGCCGTAAGTTCCCACGATTTTCGTGGGGGCGATTCCGCGGGCCTTCTCGCTAAGATAGAGGTCGGAAGAACGGCAGAGATCGACACCTCCTTCGGTTAAGTAAATGCTGCGCTCGGCGTAGTGGGGAAAGCGTGCCAGGAAGTCGGCCCCTGCAGTTATGACCTGATGCGATTGCTGGCATACGCCCGCGATCTTTCTTGCTACTTTTACGTCCTGAGACTCACGAAGCCCTCCGCCAAACGTGTAGCTCCGGAGCGAGTGAGGTTCAGGCTTCCTCCAAGCCATGATGACGCGCGTGTCCAATCCGCCTGTAAGGGAGATGCCAATGGGCTCGTGGTCGTTGAAGTACCGAGGAAGGTTTCGAGAGAGGACTTGGCAGAGCTCTGCATAGTAAGAGCTCGGATCAAGGAGAGGTTGCTCCTCCCATTCTTTGATCTTGAAGTATGTATCCTTGCGTTCGATCGCGCCGTTACGGAAGACCCAGACCGAACCACCCGGAAGAACATGGATTTTGTTGAATATTGTTCGGCCCCCCAGCACGCAGCTGCAGGCCACGAACTCTCCAAGACCTTGGGGGTCGGGCGTCCGGAGCTCAGGACGCACAGCCAGAATGGCTTTGGCTTCGGCAGCGAAGTAGAACGCGTCGTTCGATTGGTGATAACAGACCGGGTGCATTCCAAAGCGGTCATTGAATAGAGTTGCCGTTTCACGCGTGCTATCAGTCACGAGGCCGTGGAACATTCCGTTTAAGGCAAGCGGAAACCTCTGATCTTCCTCGTACAGATGTACTAGATATGAAGAACCATTTGGTTCGACTGAATGCCCTCGTTCCTTGAGCTGGCGTGCGATCCCCGGTTCTGAGTACTCCTCCCCGGAAAAAACAAGAAAGATACTCTGCTCTTCGTTGGAGAGCGGCATCCTATCCGAGAAAGATTTCTCCCGAACTGTCCACCCCACGTAAACGCCCATGGACTCATCGATCCAGATGCCCTTTCTGTAAAAAGGCTCATGCCGAATGGCCTCAACCATCCGCAGGAGCTGCGGTTCGGCCCATTCGCGGTTCCTTTTTGTAACAAGACCAACGATTCCCGGCATGGTTTCTTTAGTCCAAGAGCGCTTCTGGCGCTGATTGAAACCTGCGGTTGTACCAGCTCTTGCGAAGTTCGCGGAGCTTTTCAGCCCAGAGTTCTGGAAGTCGGTCAACCATTCTGTGGTGCAGGCCGAGGTGCAAAGCAACCGATCCAAGCGGGTTCAGAGGGACATAGTAGCGCGGGAGGTCAACGCGCTTGAAACCATTCCGCGCTTTAAAATCACTGAGAGCGCTCTTAGTCTTCTTTGGGTACGCAAAGTTAGAGTACACAAGGTAAGGGATTCTCCGAGCAGCGCAGGACCTAACGGCCCCGGCGATCAGCGCGTTCGTTGGAGCTTTATCCCTGTGCCGAATCATAGAGATAATGTGCATCATATTGGCTTGTACCTGATGGTCGTCAAAAGTTAGTTTAGTGAAACCAATCAATTTCCCCTCAAGAAAGGCTCCTATGAAGAAGCTGCTGTCGAGATAAGTTGCCGCTTCCCTGTGCACGGTGGCGAAGTCCTTACCGTAATGGAGAAACGGAATTCCCTGGCGCACGGGAGACTCGTTGTAAATCTCCCAAATTCCTCTTACAAGGAACTCATTGAAGGGCACCTCTTGGATTACGACGCCCTTCTTCTCAGCTTGCTTAGCTTTATTACGGGCCTTGAAACCGATCTGTTGATTCCACCAGTGCTCGAAAGTGGACACTGGCAACGCAGCCAAGTTGTCCCACTCCATCGGGTATTGGTACTTCGGCTGAGGGTCGGTAAGCCTTTGCATAAACGTAAAGAGGTCAATTCGTGTGCCGCAATTCCTTAGACCGTCCAGCGTGGCCTCGGGGTCGTCGAGAAAGTGATACTTGTCAGCGTCGAGCCGAGCGATTCTGATGAGCCGCCCGTCAATTCTGATGTGTTTCCCACACGCTTTTTGGAGTTGCATTTCAATCCCTCGGGTATTCTCCTGCCGCGGACATGTGCTCAGAGTCTGTGTTTATTAAACAACCAGAGTATTCACGGCAGAGGTAAGTCGTTGTTGGGGCTGCGAACCTTCCATGGGCAGTTGAGCGAAAATGGCATCCATGATCTTAGCGGTCAAAAGAATTTCTCTATACGGGATAGGTACGGGAGTTTGCTCGACGATCGAACGATAGAATGATTCGATCAGATACTTCATGCCCGATTTCATGTGGAAATCCTTTACCAGGAACCTCCTTAGATTTGTCCCAAGATTCTCAAGACACTGCCCCGCAAGCATTGCAGGCGGCAGAAACTTTTCCACGTAGCTCTTGTATCTGGGCCCCCGAAGTTTGATAAGCGTTTCTTGATCTTGATTCAGTACGAGACCATTCTTGGGGCCATAAACGCGAAACTGGTGGAGAGCCGGACGCATCTGCGATGAGAAAGTGAAGTACGCGGTAGTACGTTCTTCATCAGAGATAATAACTCTCAGCTCGTCGATGATCTCAGATTCGCCCAGGCCTCTAAGAAGTGGGCTTACAAAGCCATAGGCCAATACCTGGGGTGAAGCACTCGTCATATACTCCGCGATCCTGGCAACGCCGTGGCTGATGATGTTATGAAGTAGTTTCCCTGGCAGTCTTCGAACCCAATGATTCTTGTCGCTGAGCAGGGCGCCTGCATACCCCGACCGTCCAAGCTCGTAGCAATAGTAGCTCTCCATATGGACCGGAGCGCCGCCCAAAAAACCGCTCTGTACAAGAGTCCTCATGCGCCGAGCGACATGGCTGAATTGATCATCATGTCCTGCGGTTACTTTGAGGCCCCGCTCGTTCGCTAGGGCAATGAGTCTTCGAGCCTGACTCTCGCTGATTGCAAAAGGCTTCTCCACGTAGACGTGGCATCCCCATTCAAGACAAATCTTGGCAATATCGAAATGGCTTTCCGGGGGTGTTATGACATGAACGACGTGCGGCTTGGCTTCACTCAAAAGTGTGGTCAGGTCGCTGAAATACTGCTTTACAGGGAACCTTTCGTATAGCTGCTTTGCCATTAGCGGTTCACGGTCACAGACCCCAACGATTTCGCATCCTTTGACCCTTTGAATCTGGGAAGCATGGGAATCCGCGATTTTCCCGCATCCAACAATGGCAACTTTAAGCACTTTGTACTCTTCTCCTGCAAGCCTCGAAATATCGCCTGAATCCGTCCTGCGTAGCAACCTTCTGCATCCAGCCCAATCGCATCTTTATTTTTGCATTGCTGTAGCGCGACTTTTTCCAATACGAATGCCATATCCTGCGATTGAACGTGGGTTCTAACTGTCCTTCAGACCACTTCGAATAGAGCTCCCACAGATAGCAGAGCCCGTAACTAAGAGCGTGAGGGACATAAATTGACCTGAAGCGTTCAACGCTCCGTTTGTACAGGCGCAGGAACTGCCTGCTGGAGGGAAGATTGTCGTCCACTACGTTGAAGACCTCGCCATCCACTCCTTGCTTCAATCCTGCAAGAGCGATAGCATCCGCGCAGTTATCGACATAGGTAAATGGAACCCTATTTGAACCACCGAGGTGCAAAAAGACACCAAACGTGCCGATCCCCACGCGGCCAGTGATGCCCTCATTTCCAGGACCATAGACGTACCCGGGCCTGACGATGACGTAAGGGAGACCGAACTTCTTGCCATATTCGGTGACTATTTCTTCTTGCTTGACCTTGGCGAAGCAATAGGCGTCTCCCCGCTGAGCAGGATGTTTTTCAATTGGACAGGATTCATCCAACAATCTCCACGTCGGTTTTTGCATATTGGTGTAAACCACAAACGAGCTAACGTTAACGAAACGCAGAAGGCAGCCGTGCAGGAGGGACGCTTCGAGGAGATTACGCGTCGTAACGACTGAGTTCATGAAAGCGTCAGGAAAAGACTTTTCGCCCCTGGCCGCAGCCAAGTGAAAGATGACTGCCACATCTTTTGTGGCAGCGGCGCAATCCTCAGGGGACAGAAGATTGCCTTTGAACACTTCAATTCGCGCCCTGTCGCGGTGAAGATCAGAAAGGGCTTCGATCCGCCCCCCTGCGCTGGAAGGCCTGGCAAAACAACGCAAGTTGCGGTATCCACCATCCAGGAGGTTTTCGACGAGCCTCGACCCAATGAATCCAGCAGCCCCTGTGATCAAGATAAGGTCGTCTGGGCTGATCAAGAGAGTATCGCTTTGCATTTGGCTCATATGGTTCTGATACGCACCGACGCCAAGGGCCTATTATTGAGTTGATATGGAAAAGCGGGAATAGTAGAGGAGACGCGGAGGCATGAGTCAGTTTGCAGCTGCGACGCAAGGCGATTCCACGTGGTAAACAACGCGGTCTCCTTCAAGATTGGCATAAGCGATCCGTGCACGATCTTTGCCCTCACCCTCGATCTCCCACGAATTTCCACGACGAACCAATTTCATTTGGCTTCTTTGGCGCCACCACTGATTCACTTCTCGCGGGAGAGCCATCCAAACCTTTCCGTTGGAACTCAGCTCGGCAAGATAGGTCAACAAGGCTTTGTAGGTCTTTTGAGCGAGCGGCTCCCGAAGATAGTCGGGGTGAAGGATGAAGCTGGCCAAACCGTGTTTCTCAAGGATCAGAGTGATCTGGCGTACCCACAAGTCAATCGAATGCTGCTTCAGAATATGAAATAGAGAGTAGTCCTGTGTCGTAGTGAGTGGGAGCTCCAGAATATTTCCAACAAAAAATGGCATTACGGAACAACAGCCGCCCCTTTGACCTTCCAGGTGGCCAATATTTGGAATAGACATGTCGTAGGAGAAATCCAAGGATTCAAGCCACTCCGGATTCCTGTAGAGGACAGCAGACCGGAACCCCGCTGCATGGTATTCCCTTGCGTACTGATTGATTCGCTCGGCGCGCTGCAAGAATACCTCCCGATTGCTGAACAGGAGGCCATCGTGGTTCAAATCGTGAACGTTGATTTCAAATCCGCGGTCCCGAATGCTGCTGAGGAAGTCCGCCGACACTGGATACTGTCCTTCTGGTACCAACTGGAATGAGGCTTTGATCCCATAAGCCTCGTCCAAATCCATCAAGGTTGAGCAAAACTCAGAACCGGGTAATGCTTCCACGTCATGAGTCATGATGGCGCAACCGGAGAATCCATTCGGCCAAAACCAAATAAACGGGATCTGGTCGACGCCATGAACCTTCAGCAACAGAGCCAGAAGCTTTTCGAACATAAGCTCAACGCTCAAATCTACGGGCCAATGAGGGAAGGGAATTTGCTCCCAGTCGCCCAGACATATTCTTTGGAAATGCTTGCGCACGGATAAGGACAGCATCGGCCGCATTTTGTAATAGGCTTTCCGGATGGCAGGCGCAGAAGTAAGCTGTTTCCCATTACCATTTGAGGCTGACACATAGCGTTCATAACGCAGGTTAGAGACAACTTCTGACGGGCTGAACGGAAGTTGGAGCGTCGATCCATTGGCCGTCACCTGGTCAGATACATCGTAAAGCTCATCTGTGACAGACTTGGCCGAGTGACCGACACAGGTCCGCCCGTAGCAAATTGTGTCGGAACCAAAGTGGAAAAAGCCGTTGCTGTTGGACAATTCTCCGCTGAGACCGAAAGTAGCAAAACTTTCCGGACACCGGTAATAATCGAGAAAGGCCCCGTTCATGACTTCCCCTTGGATTGGCGCTCTTCAGTCTGCCATTTAGACTGGCGCGCTTTCGAAAATACGCCTACAGCAAGCTTCAGCCGATGTGGCGGTAAAGCATTTTTCCTGTTGCCATAAGCAGGCTATCTGGCATGCATGCAAAAAGCCATTTGGCCATTTGCATGGGATAGCCTTCCATCGCAGGCCGACTGCGCTGATTGGAAAATCTCATGTAACTCAGGATCGAGCGACGAGCACGCCAACGGTCCTTAAAAGCAACCAAACCGGCGTTCTCAATCTCCGACCGACCCAAATCGAATTCCTGGAATCCCTGTTCCTTGGCTTCCTGAATGGTCTTCCAAAACAAGAAGGGCGTACCTCCCAGATTGTTAAAATTCGGGTCGGAGGCGCCATACTTATAAACGACCGTGTCCTGGTGGGACATCGTGAGGACACTGGCGACAGGTTGCCCATTCTTCGACACCAGCCGAATGCTCAGCCGTTCGCCCAGACACGCAATCAAATTTCGAAACCAATCGATGGGTTGGGGCGGCAACTTGTGACGCCGGCGCGTCTTCAACAGCAAACGATAAAAGTTCCTCAAGAGCGCCTCGGATCGGCCCTCTTCATAAGAGAGTCCTTCGCGCTCCGCACGCCGAATTGCCCTCTGTATTGAATCTTTGTTCAACCCCCGAAAGAGAGCCCCAAGATCAGGGCGGAGATCCACAACATGCTGGAAAAAAGAGTTGCTCGTCTCAGCGCCGGACTCACCGAGAGAATCTGAGCTCGATGGACGGAGCTCGACATATTTCCAGCATTCCTTTTTCGATGCACGCACTAAGAAGCTGAAGATTTCTTGTCGGTCATGCGTACCCTCCACAAGGGGTTCACAGTGGTCTGCAAAAGGCAATGAAACCATTCGACACCCTGTCACCCAACTACTGACACGGCAGAAGACGACACCGTTCGTCAAATCAGCCGTCGGAGGCGAAGTCGTGTAAACCACTGGCTCGTATCCGTATGTTCGGTGTAAAGCCTCCAGCCAGCCTCGCGTGTGGTATATGGAAGCCCGTGGGTGTGTCCTCACGAGTTCTTCCCATCGCGGATCTTCCAGAGGATTGAAAACATGAACGGTCAAGTCAAGCCTTTAACTTTTGCTCGTGCGACAGTCTTGGATAAGGTGTTCTTAGGAGGTGATGCGGCGACCTCAATTGATTTCAAAAAGAAAGAAGCGGAGAACTTGATCCAGTTGGGAACTTTGTAAGCGACGATATCTCAGCAGGATGGAACTGGGGCAACCGTCCGCCCAAGTTTGTGGCGCTCTATGTCTACGATATCGCCTCCTCGAAGCAAACGCACGGCCAAGGAGTAAGCGGCAAATTTAACGGGCCGAAAAGAATACTTCCACATATACCCTTGAACCAGAGTTCCTCCGAATCGCATTTTGAAAGTCAATATGCCTTCCTGCTTCGAGCCCTTTTCCGGATCAATTCGAACACCAGTAAAGTTGAACTGTTTGACGCCCAATGCCCGCAGCTCCAGCATAGCCTGCCACATCAACAAGTGCATTGCCCCTTTTGCCCGTTCTGCAAGTGTGCCACCATACCAGTAATAGCCACTGTGCATGCTGAACGGCGCGACGACGCAAGCCTGTACCGCGCCTTGAAATTCGGCGACGAATATCCTGACGTTGTCGCCCAAACTCAAGAGCATTTTCCTAAACTCGTCATAATTTCTAAGATTAACGCCGGACCTATCCAATGTATCAGCGATGAGCTTGTAGGCTGCGTCGAGGTATTCTTTGCCACTCTTAATTTGCACCCCACCTTTCATGGCCTTCCGAATGTTTCGCCTACAAACCTCATGCATTTCATTCCAAAGTGCATCTTCCGACTTACTCAGGTCGCTTATGAATGTGCCGTACGGAGCTGCGAGAGCACCATTTGGGTAGGTTCGAAAAAGTGTATTATTGGACGCCGGAATGATCATGTCAGCTTGGCTGTCTCGGAAATAATCAACAACATTGTTCAAAAAGCATCTTTCCTCTTCCGCGCTAAGCGCCACCAGGGGTATTGTGTCGGTCCTAAACCTGACGATACGGAACCCAAGTTTGCGAATCACCGTATATGGCAAAATACATCGAAGTTCCTTTGAATCGTCGACTCCTCCAATCCACCCGCACTCATCGCCCGCTGCCTGCAAGAATTGTTCACAAGCGAAAATCGGCAGCCCAGAATGCCAAGCAATCTCAGTTGGCGAAGCAGCTAGAATGCGCATTTGTTCCTCAGGTTTGATCCAAGTCCCTTGAGTGCTTCCATGAACTGCGAGCTACGGATAGCGCCCGCCTAGTGTCTAACGGTCAACGTCGGTTTGCATTCAGGAATAGGCTCTTAGAGTTTTCTGCAGTACAAGCCGACCAAGTGCAGAAATATAGAGCATTTGCTCTTTCACCTCTAACCCGATTTTCTCCATCATTCGTAAGGAAGAGCGGTTTCGTACATTTACGTCCACAATTATGCGGACCGCGCCGTGAACGGCAAACAAATCTGAAACAAGTTTTTCGACCATGAAAGGCCCGACTCCCATGCCGCGATGCTTTGGGTCCGTTACGATGTCGTGAATCAGCGCTTCTTTATGCATGAGGGGCATATACATTCTGACAATCGTCGGTGCAGATCCGTTGTTAACCGTTGCCCAGATACTTCCTACTACTTTGCCGTAGGATTCCGCAAAGAAACCCAATTCTTTGCGACACAATTTGGCCTGATATTCGGAAATACAGTTCTTCTCTCGAAAATCCGCAACTCGCCAACAATTATCGTACGTGATTGGTATGCAAGAGCACGGAATCGCGGGCTCCGCCTTTTTTGGTTCACTCCCAGCAACAACAATAAAATTGTCGGTCCAGTAGATCCAGAACACCTTCTGGAGTTTCTTTATAAGGGTGCGTCTTAGTGTGGATAACAAGTTGTTCTTCCCAATTATTGGTGTGTTGAAAAGACAGTAGCTTTTTCACATCTGGAGCGTGGTTCTGGAAGGGCCTTATCTTGGTCGGCCCTTCGAAAGGCGGCGTGCGCGAGATTATTGAAAAAGCTGTGCAGTCTGTGCATCTGCTCTGCCCTCCGAAAACGAACCAGCTCGGCAGGTACCTGCTTTTCAACTCGACATACCAGCGCCCACAGAAAGCCAGCAAGGCGAAGGCCCCCCGCCAGGAAAACGGGTCGTCGTGTCATTTGATAGAAGCAACGAAAGATTTCCCACACCGGGTGGCTTCCAAGAACGAAGTCGGTTCGCCCTCCCTTAAGAGGGACAATGAATTTATTTTGTGTGGCTGTGTTCATGGGTCGATGATGAACGTAACTCTTTTCAAGAAACGATCTTGTTTGCCAACCTTTCATTCGCGCGGAAATCACGGCAACTAAGTCAATCCCTCCAATTTTCCTCGGGATGTACCCGCCGACATCTTCAAAACACTCGCGCCTGAACAATTGGATTTGGCCGGAGACATGCTCGATGCTTGTGAAACGGTAATCGTATTGAAGAGTGCCTTCCCGAAAAGGCGTTCCGGCCACCCCCAGGCGAGGGTTCTCGATAAAGTTTCTTAAGAGAAAATCAAAGTACCCCGCATCGAAAGTGACATCGGCGTCTAGATTTCCAATTACTCTGAAGTTCAATCCAGCCACTCTACTGTGGCCGGCATTAAAAGCGCCAGCCTTCCCCGCGAAGTGTCGCTCGCGACGCTCTGGCATCCGGACAAGTTCGATCCAGTCGTGCTCGACTGCATACTTGGTAACGATTTCGTCTGTGCCGTCTGTAGAGCCGTCACTAACAATGACCCATTTGAGTGGCCGGACGGTCTGCGCGATCACGGATTTGATCGTCAGTTCGATAAACTGCGCCTCATTTCGGGCAGCTGTTATGAGCACGTACGTGACACTATTTGTTTGACCAACTTTATGCTTAAGCTCTGTTAGCTCTTTGGTAATATCGCTCATCCCCCCCACTCCTTCCTGAAACGCTGTGTTTGATTCTGGATGGCATGATCAGAGCGACTGTCTATTGCGTAGACACATGCGATCACGCTCAATTCTTTGACCGCGCATACTACTGAGGCACGGAGCTTGGCTCATTTCGCTTAACATTTGTGAGTAAGCAATCTCGAAGGTCGAGATCGTTATCTTATTTGCTCGCAAGAAGGCAAGGAAATCGTCGACTGTTTGTGAATCGGTCAGATCCTTTGTGTGTCCGATCGCAACTATCGGTTTGTATGATGAAGGATCCTGCCGATCCTTCTGGATAATACGGTGCACCATTGCCGTCAGCTCTCTAAGATTCATACGGCAAAAATCAAGCTTCATGGGATACGAAAAGCGCAACAAATCACGGCCGCGATTCAGTTTCTGCATGAAGCCTTGACCGTGAATCCCAAGCCCACGAGCAAATCCCATGCGCTTCGTGGTCGGCACCCTCCACAACGGAACCATTTCGGTGTAGATCGGCACCTCCATCCACGACCCTCGTGCATCGGACTGATTCACGTCGCTACTAAATTTCCAGTAATAGCCATTTCTTGAGGCACGGCGATAGTCAAGAGTATGGTTGTGCTGGAGTCCCCCTTTGAAGACCGAAGAATCTATTTGGATCCCGTTTTCCGCTAGAACGCTTGCCGCAGTTTCGGTTGGTTGGAACAGCCAATTTCCAGCACGAAAGGACAGCGGAGTGAATTCTGGTTGTCCGACGACCTTGCGCAAATAGTGCAGAGAGCGGTCAACAATTTCAGAAATTCTCTTTCGTGGCAAAACGCATAGGTTATATTCTCCATAATCGAGAACCCACTTGTCTTGCTTGCGCCTGGCGTTGCACCACTGCGGATGAAGGTGCAACGCAATTTCATGATTGTTCCGATATAGATCCTGTATTTGCTTCTTAACGAGATGAATTGCTTGATCTGTCTCGTACGTTTCAATCTTCTCCAACTCGGCGACTTCGATGAAAGCCACGAACTGTGCATTCCACTTTCGAAAGAGTGTCTGGAGCTGCTCGGCGGGCTCATATACCAATTCCCTAAGCGTCCCGGTCCCATCTCCGTAAATCTCATAATCCAGCGTGAAAATGAATTCAATCATGGAAGGCGTCTCGAGAGTCTACTGCTGAGATGGGACAATCAAAACATCCATGGAATGGTTATAGGCCCCGGCGAAAGCCTCTGACATTTTCGGGTGCCTGGTTTCCACCTGAAGAGCTGATTCGAATTGCAGTGTGGACATCGCGAGAAGCATCCACGCCTGTGACCATCGCACATACGAAGTGCGGATGGTGCAAGAACGAAGGACCCGATAATAAAAGAAACCACGCTCGTCCCACATATGATTCATGGCCCAGTGAAATACGGAACGTGCCGATGGGACGCTGTCCGGGTGAAGGTCTTTGAGAGTCATAAGTGTGATAATGCTCTGGGCCACGCAGTGAATGTCCACAGGATACTTACGGTTATGAAAATATTTGACTGAGCCATCTGCGCAGAAAAAGTGGCTGCGGTAAAACTCGAAGCCGCGCCGAATATGCGATTCGAACTCTGATGTGCCGGTATCCTGAGAAATCGAGTTCAGCGCGCAGAGGTTGAAGCCAGTGTGAAAGTTATCGATCCATCGTTGTGAAGTTGCCTCGCCATAATCCCACGAGCCGTCTGCACGCTGCCTTGATGCTGAATAACGTGCAACCCTGAGGGCGGGCTCCAGGAATCTTTCCTCTCGCGTGTGTTTGTACACTCGGCAAAGAAGAGCGGCGCCCAGGAAGTTGGCGTTGTGAACTTGAACCCGCAGGGAGCGCAAGGGATAGCTGAATCCTGCGACCGTATCGCCGTCAGCCCAGTAAAGCTCGCCGAGGACGTATTCCGCGGCGCTCATCGCCATGCTCAAACAGCGCGCATCGCCGCGCTGCTCATATGCATCCAAAAGCGCGCTGGCGACGAAGCAGGTGCAAACCAGGTTAGGCGCCCCAGCCGGCACTATGATCGTGCGCGTCTGCCACGGAAAACTGTACCCCCAGCACCAGTAGGGAAGGCCTTGCGACCGAAGGGCAATGAGCCGCTCGATCATCTTTTCGATGAGACTTTCCTGGTCAAGCTGTCCAACCCTCGATAGGTTTAGCAACGCCGAAAGAAAGAGGCCGATCGCCTTTGGGTTCTGCGTCTTCTTAATAAGCAACACCGGACGGATGTTGACTGGACTTCGCTTCAAGGCCTGCGTCAAAACAAGCCGAGGAAGTTTGGTGCTCAGGAAAGGCACTGCACTGAGAATCCTGCTGTTCAGCGCATCGTAAGGGTCGTAACCAGCCCAATCGTTGGTCTGACAATAGGCAAGAAGCTTCCGGACCGCTGTCCTGGGCTCATCGTCCATGACACGCGAATGATTCTCAGCCATGAATCAGTCTCTCAGTCATAGGGCCACCAGATTGAAACCCAAGGGCAACGGGAACTCTGTTTATAAAGAATGCCAATGAAAACTTGGGTCGCATCTCGCCGCTTAGTTAACAGGCCCGGCAGTGAGCTCTAACACTTTCAAGACGTGACTGATGACTGCCTGCAGGGTAACAGCAGTGCCAGAGTGAGGGCTGGCTGGGCGAGTTCGGCGAGTAATCATCACTCGCTTTGGCACGTCCGCGGTGTTTTCCAACAAAACGAGGCGTCCGCAGCCGGACAAATAACGGTCAACAGCTCCTATTTTTCCTCGAAAGATGCTGTAGACTGGAACATTCAATGCTGCGGCCTCGCGGTTCATAGTGCCCCCGCCACTGATGACGAGATCGGAATACCAGATTAGATTGAGTCCGTCGACGACGTGTTCAGGAATCAACATACGGCCGCTGGCGAAGAGAGCGGACCATGTCTTTCTCAGAGCACGCGCTTGTTCCGGATAGCGCGGCAGCAAAATAATCTTGACGGCCGGATTTCGACCGATGAACTCGATTGCCGTAACCAGCAAGTGCTCGCTCTCTGGATTGTGATAGTGAGCGTTGGTTGCCGGTGGCCGCACAGTGATCACGATATCCTTGCCGTTGATTCCGAGTTGGCCCATTGCGGACGGATCGGGCCTGAAAAACGGAACGTAAACGTCTTCCTTGATGCCGGGATATTTGAGTACCCGGTCTCTTCTAAAGTGAACAGCTTCGTCCGGGAGCACTTCCGGAACCATCACCCAGCCCAGAGATGGGAGAGTAATCTGGTTCACAAATTCATAGTCGAAGATCGTGATCGACGGAATACGCAAGATCGAGGCGAGAAACGTCGAAGACCGCGACCCATGGGAGAGTGCCAGGGCCGGCTTCTCACTCCTGATCGTAGGTGTCAATTGACACATCCGGACGCCCAATCTCACGGCCTTTGCTACCTTGTTCTTTCCGCTGTGTCGTCCAAATAGCTTGTACGAGAGTCCAAAATAGTCCGCGAGTTCGCGGGTCTGGGCGCAGTCACGAGCAGTTACAAACACATGAAGGCCGAGTTTCCCGAGCTCCTCGATAATCGGGCGGAAAAACGGCACGTGCGGAGAATTTTCAAGGTCAATCCAGATCTTGCGGCCACTGAGAGTCCCTATGGATGGTTCTGGCCGAACGATGAAAGGTTCTGACAAAGTGCTTGTATGATTTGTTATGGTCGTCTGCATCTGGAAGACCTCACTGGGCAGTCTGAACAGGAGCAAATTCCGATATGGCTTCCGTGACTCGTTGCTGCTCGGCTAAGGAAATCCCCGGGTACAATGGCAAAGAAAGAATTTCCGATGCCGCTTCTTCCGAGGCAGGGAAGTCCCCTTTCTTGTACCCTAGACCCTCGTATGCTTTTTGCAGATGAAGCGGAATAGGATAGTGGATGCCAGTGCTAATACCCGCTTCGGCTAAACGTTTTTGAAGTCCATCTCTATCCAGCGCGCGAACAACATAAAGGTGATAGACGGATCGCACCCAATCGGGATCCTGGGGCACCTTAAGGGCAGCGGAGGCAGAATCAAAAAGCTCACGATAGCGCGTGGCAGCCTCGCGCCGTCCCTCGTTCCATTCAGAAAGACGGCGCAGCTTTGCATGGAGAATACCCGCCTGCAACGCGTCGAGTCTTCCGTTGTATCCCTCCATCTCGTGATAGTACTTGCGCAATTGGCCATGGTCCCTGAGCATGCGGATTTTACGAGCAACGTCTTCGTCATTCGTGGTAACGGCACCTGCTTCGCCGCAGGCTCCGAGGTTCTTGCCTGGGTAAAAGCTGAAAGCGGCGGCCCGTCCCATGGAACCGACTTTCTTCCAACGCCATTCTTTCCTTGAAAAGTATTCCGCTCCATGTGCCTGGCATGCGTCCTCAATGACCATGAGGTTGAATCGCGTGGCAATTTCCAGAATTGGGTCCATGTCGACGGGCCGGCCGTAAAGGTGCACGGGTATGACTGCCGTAACCGGCTTACGAGAGACTCTATGGACCAATCGGCCCGTGCCCGCGTCAACCACGCACTGCGTCTCCGCATAATGCAACAATTTCTGCGGATCCATTGTGTAGCTGCGCGGGTCGATATCCACAAAGTCGGGGCGTCCGCCCGTCTGCGAAATCGCTTCGGTTGTGGCGATAAACGTTAGAGGAACCGTAAGGACAATATCTCCCGGCTGGATGCCGGCAGCGATCAGCGCAAACCGAAGAGCGTCTGTCCCGCTGCCCACACCGATGCAAAACCGTGAGTCGCAAAAGCGAGCGAAATCATGTTCGAATTCCTCGACCATTGAGCCGCCCACGAAGCTGGCTGAACGCAACACAGAACGGAAAACAGAGACAAGCTCCTCTTCAAGCTCCTGGTGAGGCGTTACAAGATCCAAGAAGGGAATATGTCCGTTTCGATTCGAGCTGTTATCTTGGCGAGGGATCGCGCGCAAAACTTTCGCTGGATTTCCGGCAGCAATGACGTTTGGAGGTACATCCCGAGTTACCACGCTTCCTGCACCGACGATCGCATTCTCGCCGATAACAACCTTGGACAGAATTGTCGCTCCAGAGCCAATCGAAGCACCTCGCTTCACCAAGGTTGTCTCGACTCTCCAGTCCTTCTCAGTTTGAAGGCCTCCTTCGGTTGTCGTGGCGCGAGGATACGAATCGTTGATGAACGTAACTCCATGACCGACAAAGACGTTATCTTCAATCGTCACACCTTCGCAGATAAAGCTATGGCTTGAGATCTTGCAGCAGCGGCCAATCCGGGCATTTTTCTGGACCTCAACGAATGCGCCGATCTTGGTTTCGTCTCCGATTTCGCAGCCATACAGGTTAATAAACTCGGAGAGTTTTACGTTTTTTCCGAAAAGTACATCAGCAGCAACGCACTGATAGTGATTCATAGCCGGACGATTTTCCCTCTCTCCTTTAGTGATTGGTCAGCCGCTTCGAGGAGCTTGACCACACGCAATCCTGCAAGACCGTCATTGAAGGGCGTTCGATCGTTCCTGATACAGTCCATGAAATACTCGAGCTCGAGCTTCAAAGCCTCCGCTTGTTCCACTCGTGGCGCCCATACATCCCCGGAACGGTAACTCACCAGCAATTCATAGACGCTCTGGCCATTCGTGATCTGCACGCCTTTGTCGTAAACCTTGATCTTCTCGTCGGCCTCCAGGTCATTCCATACCAGCATCTTTTTCTCACCGCCGATCAAAGTCGTCCGAACTTTTACAGGCGAGAGCCAGTTGACATTGATGTGCGCCACTACTTTGTTTGGAAAGTACACGGTGATGAAGGCCAGGTCCGCCAGGCAATTCAAATGCGTTCCACCCGTGGCGACGACGGCCTCGGGTTTCTCCTGAATGATGTAATCCATGATGGACATATCGTGAGGAGCGAGGTCCCAAATTACGTTCACGTCATGCTGGAAGAGGCCGAGGTTTACGCGAGTGGAATCGAAGTAATAAAGGTTCCCCAGCGTTCCGTTGTCAACGAGCTCGCGGATTTTCCGCACCGCGCCGCTGAACAGAAACGTGTGATCCACCATGATCTTGAGCCGTGTCCGCTCCGCCAATTCGATGAGCTCCTCCGCTTGTTGCGGAGTCGATGTAAAAGGCTTTTCGACGAAAACATGCTTGCCATTCAGCAAGGCGGTTTTCGCAAGTTCGAAGTGCGTCCAGACCGGAGTGACGATGGCAACCGTGTCAATCCGTGGGGATGTCATAATCTCGGAAAAGTCCGTAGTCAGGTGCACACCCGGGTAGACCCTGTTTGCACGCTTGAGTGCGGCAGGATTCTTGTCGCAGATGGTCACGACCTGGCAGTTTTCCAGAGCGTGGAGGTTCCTCACCACATTCGGACCCCAGTAACCGTAACCAAATATGCCTACGCGCACCAGGTCAGAGGGGGACTTGTGGGCCTGATACTTCAGGCTTTCCGAAATAGGCACGGAGATTCCTGGAGCGTAGTTATTGCGCCCAGAGTCAGCTTGCGTTGTCATAGGCATCCTTTGAAAGAATCAGCGTCGTGTTCCACTTGCATCTCAGTAGGCGCCTTCGCCAAAAAAGGCGGCCCGTGGAGTTTGCAGCAGGATTTTGATGTCCAGCCAGGGCGACCATGTGCCCGCGTAACGAAGGTCCAGCCGAACCATGTCGTCAAACGAAGTCCTGCTTCGGCCTTTGACTTGCCACAATCCGGTGATTCCAGGCTTTACGTCTAACACGCGGCGCCGGTGCCAGGTCCTATACGATTCCAGTTCATAGGGAATCGGAGGCCGTGGCCCGACCAGCGACATTTCCCCTTTAAGGACGTTGATGAATTGGGGCAGTTCATCCAGGCTCGTCTTACGCAGAAACTTTCCCACGCGCGTGACCCGCGGATCCGCCGTAATTTTGAAAACTGGATTCTTGTCAGAGCCGGTTGCTTTCGAACCGATCTCTCCGGCTATGAATCGCCTCACATAATCCCGATGGATGCCCGGGTCGTTCGCGCAGGTCATGGACCTGAATTTCAGGAACGTAAATCCCCGTCCGTACTGACCCACTCTTTCTTGACGATAGAAGATCGGCCCTTTCGACGTCAGTTTGATGATGGCGGAAATAATCGCAAACACAGGAGAGAAAAGCAGGAGAGCCAAAATGCTCCCTGTAATATCCATCGCTCTCTTCAGAATTCGAGGAAGCTTCTTGGTATCATTTTGATTAAGCAAGTCTGGATACAGCGTCACGTCCGCCCCATTGTCGCGATTCGGCTCGTTCCAGCCCTCTGGAAAGAAATGGAATGAAATGCGAATCCAGTCGGCCAGCTCTGCACCCAGCTTTGCCCGGAGCGATTCGGTAACGCTGGCCCGCAACAGATTCTCAAGCGAACGGCGGTCAGCTTCGCAGACTTCGGTGAATAGTACGCCTAGAATAGCTCCCTCCTGATACCAGCCGGCCATGTCTGTTTCTCTTGTAGAGCGTGAAAGTGCCGCGAGAATTGCCGGCAAGGTCCTTTGACCTCGATCCGTTAGGAGAGGTTGCGAGGCATCCAGGAGCATTAGCATGAAGGACTTTTGATACCGTTCCGCCCGTTTGCGTTCCCAGCGGAGAACCCTTCGAAACATTCCTTCAGAAAGGATCTCGCGAGTCTGCAGGTCGGACGAACGGCTATACCGGAGAGGAGCTTCACATCCTTCCCTGGGGCCAGCCGTCTCTTTCAAGAAACCGCAGCTGAGAGCAAGTGCTTTGTTGCTTCGAGCATGTGCAATTGGCTTCATGATATGGAACCTCCGAGAATCCTTTCACTAGGACAGTGGGTGTTGGAAAAACCGCCAAAAAATTCACGAGGAGCAAATTAGTCCAGCCGCTATAATTCTCGAGCAGCGCAAAGCTGGAGCAGGACGACCCGGCGAAAAACTCGATGGTGTCTTCAGAAGCTAACGAGGTCCCTTCAAGGCGGAGGTTCTACAAAAAATTCGATTTTAGACAAGCTACCGCACTAAGAGTCCCAAATCCCTTAACCTAGGACGAGGACACCTGCTCTACGACCACACCGACCGGTTTCTTTAGGTAATGAAACCGGCGAAACAACAATTAACCCCTTACGTGTTCGCTTCTCCCGTAGTACGCATAAGGGCTGCCAAGGGCGTCATCTTCAACACCATTCAGCACAACACCTAGTAATCTGCTCTCACGAAGCTCCTGACAGGCCGTCCGAGCCAAATCAGAGGAAGTCCTGCCCGCGCCAACGACGAGGATCACTCCATCACACGTTGGTGCCAACACAGCGGCATCCGACACTGGCAATACCGGCGACGTGTCCACGATGACCCAATCGAACAGAGTGTTCAGCCGCTCGAACAAGCTCTTCGTCCGCGTGCTGCCAAGCAATTCCGTCGGATTTGAGACTGGTCTCCCAGCGGGAATGAAGAAGAGATTCTCGCCGGTGCCCGACTGAATGATGGAAAATTCATCGGCGTCGCCGCGAAGGTAGTCACTGAGCCCTGGAGAGGAGGGGGCTCCTAAACTCACGTGCAGTTTGGGAGCGCGAAGGTCAGCGTCAATAAGCAATGCATGCCGTTCGTGCTGATGTACGATCGCGCGCGCAAGATTCAGGCTTACGAACGACTTTCCTTCACCAGCCTGGGCGCTTGTGACAAGCAGAGTACGAAAGGGCTTCTTTTCACGCAGGCGGTATAGACGCGCGCGCAAAATGCGGAATTGTTCGGCGCATTGATCGAAAGACTGCTCATTGAACAAAACGAGAGAATCCTTGTGGAGCTTCCAGGCAGGCTTTGCGCAGCGTTGTCGCAACGCATTTAGCCCGGGAGCGAACGAGGTCAGCGATGGACGAGGGGGAGGTCCGGAAGGTGCGAAACTTGAGGTCGCGCGCAACTCCTCTTCGCGTTGCTCAGTCCAAAAAGCCACAGGTTCGGGCGGTATTGTCTCTGCACCCGATGCTACTGGTGTTTGCTGCGACTGAATCTTTTGAAGAGCCTCAAAGATGCGACTCATAGAATTCGTTCCTTTGATTGGACAAACGCGGAAGGACGCTGACGAATGCGATCCTGCCGCTTGGCGAATTCCTGGAGCAGCGAGCCACTCTCTCGCGAGTTATCTTGAGACATTAAATTGGCGGCCTGATCATCGGGCATACCGGCGAAGAGTTCGAATTCACGTGCTGCCTCATCTACCATTTGCGGCGTAACAAATTTTCGGTCATCAACGAAGGCATTGATCAAAGCATGGTCGGAGAGCACGTTGATCACGCGGGGAATCCCACAGGCGTATTTGTGGAGCCGTTCGATGGCTTCCGCGGTAAAGATTGCTCTACCGTTCGCTCCGGCGATATGAAGCCGTTGTGCGATGTAGCCGCGCGTTTCTTCCAGCGAAAGCCGGCTGGTCCTGCAGCACAGCGTAATCCTTTGCCGAAGTTGCCGCAGTTGGGGATGTCTGAGTTTCGTCTCGAGCTCTGGCTGCCCCGACAGTACAATTTGGAGCAACTTTTCCGTCGAAGTTTCCAAATTGGTGAGGAGGCGGATTTCTTCGAGGAGTTGCGGTGTGAGGTTCTGGGCCTCGTCCACAACTAGAACTGCCGGCTCCCCCGCATGCTGACGATCCAGCAGCCAGCGGTTCAGCTTCATAAGCATCTCGGCCTTGGAGCGCGATTCAGAGTAGATCCCGAAATCCGCCATCAAATACTCGAACAAGTCATTTACGTTTAGCTGAGTGTTGAATACAAAGGCGGTTGCGGCTCGCTGATGGTGGAGCCATTTCATCAGCATGTTAAGCAGCGTCGTCTTTCCCGTTCCTGCTTCGCCTGTAAGCAGAATGATGCCTTTCCGAGTCTGAATCCCGTACGTCATGCCGGCCAGCGCTTCTCGTGCGCTCAGGGTCAAGAATGCATAACGCGGGTCGGGATTGATCCGGAATGGGCTTTCGTTCAAACCGAAGAACTTTTCGTACATACTCTCCACTCTCAAGCTTTAAGCGCGCAAACCGAGCTCACTTCGCTTCGCAGGAATGTGACTGCTCCTGCCGTTCTTGCTGACGGACGTCCGATTGGCCCAAGGAATCAGCGCCAAAGTGGGCACTCCGAGATGCATATCAATATCCTGCTTATTCCTCATCGACTTATCCCGCCACTCGGCTACTTGCACCAAGCCCAAACCCAAAACGAAACCTAACCCCAGGCCTCCTATGCCAAAGAGGGGCCGATTGGGAAAGGAGGGCCGCTCCGGCAAACTGGGCGGATCCAGCACGCGGAACTGTTCGCCTTGTTGACGGTGCTCCAGCTCTGTGGCCATTTGCGATTCGTTTCGTTTCTTCAACAGTTCGTTGTAGAAATCCTGCGCGGTTTGATGGTCCCGCGTTAAGGCTTTGAACTCCTGCTGAATCGTTGGGCTCAACTGAATGCGGGCCTGCAATACCCTAATTTGCTTTTGAAGTCCTTCCTGCTCCGCTGTCTTCAGGCGGATGGCTACCTCATTTTGGTGCAACTGCGCCCTCAGCTGTTGGATCTCAGGTGACTCAATCACTGCTGCTCTTGTCTTCTGATCGATAGGTTGGCCCGGGCGCGCCGCAGGAGCTTCCTGAATCTTCCTTTGCAGATCCGCGATTTCGTTCTTGAGTTTCACCACGTCCGGATGTTCTTCCGTGTAGTGCCCTTGCAGCGAAAGTAGCTGATCCTGCAGTTTGCCAAGCTGTTGTTCTAGAGTCTGGGGATTCTGGCCCTCCGCCGACGATTTCCTGGCCGCTACTTGTTGGTTCAACATGGACTCTGTGAATGCCTTATCTTGCAGGGCTTGATTGAGGGACTGTGTAACGGCCTCGAGTTGCTGCGTCGTTCCCGTGAGCAACGTAAGAGTGGTCTTTTCATCATCGGGAAGCGCACCCACATAGCGGGATTGAAACGCGGCCAGCTTGGCGTCCTGGTCGTCGAGCTTGGCCTTGGCATCCTCCAATTGTTTGGCCATGAATTGCGTCGTGTCTTCGGCCTGTCGCTCGTGGAGGTGCAAATTCTGCTCGATGAACATCGAGGTGATTTCAGAACAAATCTGTTGAGCGACCCGCGCCTCACCGAAGGTGACTTCCACATTGAAGCCGGGCAGCCCCGCAGACTGTGTACCCTGCATGGGGCTCAACGGTGTCACTGCGATAGACTTCTGCAGCCGTTCCACCAATGCCTCCATCGGCAAGCTGTTGGCGTCTTTCTTGTACAGGCCAAATTTCTCCACGAGGTGCTGTAACCGTGTGCGGCTAAGGATCTGTTCCTTCATGCTTGCCAGACGCTGGTTGAGGTCCTCGCTCATGACTGGCTTGACGTAGCTATCTCCCACGACAGGTCGTTCAACCAGGACAATCGTGTGCGAGATGTATTTTTCCGGCAGAACCAGGCTTAACAGGAACCCCCCCATCACTCCAACAACTGTTGGGAGGATCAGCGACCAGCGTCTTCGCCGAAGAATCGCCCAGTAGTCTTCAAAAGTGAACTCTCGATTAGTGGCCATCGCTATTCGTTTTCCTCGAACTGGTCGATCTGCCATTCACTCATTCGATTGGTATCGGCCGCGAACGCCAATTGAAGCCAATCGAACCAGTTTGCCGCAGCAAATTCCGGCCGCAGGATGTTCCTATGCAGAAATTCGTATTTGCATCCTGGACTTGCACTCGATAGCTCAGGTCCAGGCTCGTCCAGCGGCCCCAAGAATGACTAAGATTCACACCGCCAAACCAATAGTTGTAGATCTGCGCCTGGGCCGGTGTTAGAGGAGAATTCAATCCCTGGTTCCGTGCGTAGCCTGCAGTTATTCCACCAGTAAATGCTTTCGAGAATTGACTGTTAAAGAAACCGGTCGTCTGGTCGGTTATTGCGCCTGGCAGGATACCCGCCCCGCCCGATAGCGAGCGATCGTACGCAAGTCCGAATGTCGAGTGCCCCTTTTGGTAAGTCATCGAAGTATTAAGCGTCCAGTAGACTTGTCTTGACGAACTGGTTGCCGCCGTCGAGCCCGCCGGAGACGCTGTTCGAAGGAAGCTGACCCCTGGACCTCCGGCCACCCTAAATGCAAACCGCCCGTTTCTTCGTCCAAAGGAAAGCTGCGCGGTGTGCGCGTCAATCGGCTGAACGGTGCTGCTGAACCGCAGCTCGGAGAAACGATAGAGCAGCGCCATTGAGTTGTGGCGAGTCACCTGATGCTCGTAGCCGCCCTGGGCGGTCACCTCGCTGTAGTCGAGGAAGCCGGTGCTGTCAAGAAAGCGTAACAGTGAATACCCTCCAACAAACGTCAATGACGATTTTGGCGTCATCGCTGTGTCAAGCTCCACCACAGATGCGTTGCCGACTCGTTGTCCCCGGGTCGTTAGAATGGATTGATTTGGAGTGAAGATCGGTTCCAGCGACACGCCCTGGCCCCCAGGCAGGCGCACGGATGAACCCGGCAGGCTAAAGCCAAACGAGGTCTCCGGCAATTGGTTTACAATGTCAAACAACGAGAACGTGGAACGGCCCCAGGCTAACTTCTCGCCGAATCCCAATTGCTGGATAACCGAGTTCTTCGCCGTTCCATCGTTGGAAATTAAGCCGCCTCCGAGATAACTCAAGGTCAGGTCAGACCGCCGTGAAATCCTGTTTACGTCGATCCCCGCATACGCAGAACTCCACGTTGTCACGTTAGTCTTTTGGGTAGCCGCAGACGCAAGTGGATTCGTATCGACGGTTGAAGTCACGCCGATGAGCGGCTGCCAAAAACTGCGTCGCTGGGTAACAGGACCCAACGAGAATTCCTCTGCCCCAGCCAGGCTACGTGTGTCCTGAGAAGGCCCCTGAGTGTCGCCGTCCGCATCCTGAGACTTGTTTTTGTTCTGAGCAGGAGCTATGCGCGTGTCGATGGGCCGATCCGCGGAACTGGCCTGGGTGCCGGATTGTTCTTGTGCAAGAGTCGTCGGCGACACAAGTGGAATCGCCAACATCGCTATCCACAAATTTGAACGTAGGACGCTCATGGCTCCCTTATGGCACGACAATCGTATCTCCCGCCTTCAACACGATGTTCTGGGCGGGGTTCTTTCCATTGACCACATCTTTGTAGTTGAACGGGTGCTTCACTTGCTTCCCGTTTTCCACGCGCAGGAGATATATGTTTTTTGTGTTGGCGAATTGTGTAAATCCGCCTCCGCTGGAAAGCGCCTGTAGCAGCGTCATCCCTGGGACCAAGGGGTACGCGCCAGCGCGTGTCACTTCTCCCATGAGGTAGATGCGCTGGCTGCCGATCGTGGTAACGATCACAGTGACTCGCGGATCCGTAAAATATCTCTTTAACCTCTGCGTGATGTCCGCTCTAAGTTGGGCTGGGGTTAGGCCTCCCGCCTGGACGTCATCCAATAGAGGGAGAGAAATCTTTCCGTCGGGCCGCACGGGCACCGCCCGCGTGAGATCTGGCTCCTTCCATACACTGATATCCAGCGTGTCCTGTGGACCGATAACGTAGTTGGGATCGCTCGGGACAGGGTTGTCCGGCTCTTTGCTGCCATTTCCGTTCCCGACCAACGAAGCCTTATCGCTCGATTGCGTTTTGGAAGAAGTTTGTTGCGTAAGTGCCAGGGAGGGCAGCATGAAGAACACGAAGGCCAACGAAAAAAGAATCAAACTTCGTATTCCGGTTTCGCGACCGGCAAAGGCCACTCCTTTGGCGGCGGACTCTAAGACATTGGCTTTGTGGGACATAGGCTACACCCCGTCCAGAAGTTCGTCGGGCACGCCACGGTTTCAGACATTTGCGTCTGCCACCCTTTTGCGCCTAGACGTTGGCATTCCTGTTTCCGCGGCAATTGGCCCGGGAACTTCCTCGCATTGCAATCTAGTGAAAGAGACCGTCCTCGGCAATCCGGTCCATCCCACAATCGATTGGAAGGTGAATACAGGAGGGGGTGATAGGGGAATCTATTGAGGCTGGTTCACGACAGGCCTCCGCTGCCCAAGGGCTCCGAGCATGTGGTCTTTTTAGGTCAAATGGGTTGCGGCCCAACGTTCGATTAAGATCAAACGCATTTTAGCAGGTCGGCCGGGAACTGCATTAGATTCAGAAGGATAGGAATGCCAGTGCCGTCAAATCCTATTGCCTACTCCTAATTCGCAATGGACAATCGCAAAAATTGGTTTGTCAACAAATTTATGCCAGCATCGCTATTTGAAAGGATTCCGAAAACCGAGCTATCTGCGGGCACCTTCCTCGGGTATTTCCACGATTTGTCCGCGTCTGCCGCTCTTTCTCATATGTGTGCTACCTCTCCTTTCCGTCACGGGGGCTGCGCCTCGTGCGCTCAGTTGGCGAATTACTCGCGTCTAGTAACTAGCCTTGTCTTTTTTGCATCCCATGTGTTATGCGGTAGTAGAGTTCCAGCTTTCTCGAAGTGGCAGGCGGAGACATGAAACACATAACTGCTGACGAAGCGAAACGCTTCGTGGTTGCCCAGCTCGCTCATCCAATCGCTGCTAAGGGGCTGATTCCAGAAAACCTTCCAGACAACTTCGATCTTTTGACCGAGGGCATTATTGATTCCCTAGGATTCGTTGACTTAGTGATGGCTCTGGAGCGGTATTTTGACATTAAAGTAGACTTTGGCGGCTTGGATCCTGAAAGCCTGACTGTTCTGGGGCCAATTTCACAGTATATTGCGGAGAAAAGTAGGGTCGCTAGCTCGCGGTCCACTTGATTGCGGCCCTTCCCGGTACCGAACTCGTCTTAGCTGCTCTCTGACTGTCGACGTAGATCTAGTTCTCATATTGGGGAGATTCGTGGTAGAAGAACTCCGCAAGTTGGAAATGCGGGCCCATCGATTACTCCATCACTTCTCGGCTCGAGGGAATGTGACACAGAGCACCGAAGAGAATCAGGCAATTCCAGATGTTAGGGAACTTCCGCCCGATCCTTTTTTCCGCGGTTTACTGAACCGGATACTTCATCTGTGCGCCCGTTTCGGTCCTGGCTCGGGCGCCATGCGAGTGAGGCTTCACCGATGGCGTGGCGTGAAGATCGGGCAGGAAGTGCATATTGGAACCGACGTTTTGCTTGAAACCGCTTATCCCCAGTGGGTTTCAATTGGCAATCGTGTTCAGATCGGCTTGCGATGCACTATCATCGCCCACCTCCATGGACTGGCCCCGAGGAAAACGGAGCATGGTGGACATGTGTCCGTCCGGATTGAGGATGATGCGAATATCGGCGCCGGAGTAATTATTCTTCCCAACGTCACGATTGGCCACGGCGCAGTAGTCACTGCGGGAAGTGTCGTATCACGGTCGGTCGCACCGCTTCACATGGTTCAGGGAAATCCCGCCCGGCCGATCGCTAAGTGTGGCATCCCCCTGACTTGGGATACGACACTGAAGGAATTCTTTAGCAAGCTTGAGCCGATCGAGAGATAAGGATTTTCCTGCCGTTCATGCTCCACAAGAGACTTGGCGCCGCAGAGTTGACGATTCCGGAAATCGGACTTGGAACGTGGCAATATCGAGGCAGCGTGCAAGCCCTGAGAAAGGGAATCGAACTCGGCGCCCGCTTCATTGATACGGCGGAAGCTTACGGAACCGAGAGTTTCGTGGGCGAAGTCATTCGGGGTATTCGCAATCAAGTCTTCCTGGCAACCAAGGCTTCCCCTTGGAATTTTCGACGTGAGGATATTTACCATGCCGCCAATCGTAGCCTTCAAGCACTCAAAACGGACTACATCGATCTTTACCAGCTTCACTGGCCGAACTCGACCATTCCCATCGAGGAAACAATGGGTGCCATGGAAGAGCTGGTGAATCAAGGCAAGATTCGCTTCATCGGCGTTAGCAATTTCTCTCTCGGAGAGCTTCAAAGGGCGCAGTCCGTTTTGCATCGATCCCGAATCGCCTCCAATCAGGTCCGTTATAATCTTGTGGATCGAAGCGCGGAAGTCGGTCTCTTGGAATACTGCCAACAAAACAAGATAACTTTAATTGCTTATAGTCCGCTTGCACGGGGGATGCATGCCATGAGAAAGAATGATCCGGCCGGTGTCCTCAGAACAGTTGCTGCGGAGACGGGCAGAACTGAGGCTCAAGTGGCGCTCAATTGGTGCATCGCTAGAGACTCTGTCGTGGCCATTCCAAAGGCAGATTCTGTCGAACATATCGAAGAAAATTGCCGAGCGTCGGATTGGCGCCTGACACAAGAACAGATTGCGCTCTTGAACAAGGAAATCCGCTACCGTCAGCGTGGTCGCGTTGAGGCAGTCTTGAGGCGTGTTGCTCGTAACACCCTTCAGAGACTCGGCCGCGTATAACCAAAATGCAAGCTCCCTCTTTCGTCAGCGCGCACTTCCTCGCAGGACGGCCGTTTCTTGCAGTTGTCCTTCTTCTGCATCAAGGTGCCGTATCAAAACTTGCCGATCAGTCTTTCCATTCGCATTCAGCGGGAATTCGCTCCGCAGATAAATCCTTCGTGGAATCATGTATTCCGGAAGCGACTCTCGGCACTCGGCTAGCACGACATTTTCGTCCACGGCCTCGTTCCGCGAGACAAAGGCGATAATTCCCTCCGCCAGTCCGTTCCTGACTGGCCATCCGACTGCCACCACCTGTTCTGTTCCGCAAACGCGTCGCAGCACGGCCTCGATCTCTTGTAGTTCAATGCGGTACCCGCGCACTTTGATTTGATGGTCGATTCTGCCCAGATAGTGGATGCAACCCTCGGCATCCTGCTTCACAAGGTCTCCCGTCCGATACCAGGTCGTTCCATCACAACCCGGCAATTGAACAAATCGCTCCCTCGTTTTGTCGGGATCGTTCCAATAGCCATTCGTAACCTGAGAGCCTGCCAGACAGAGTTCACCGCTCTCTCCGGTTGCGACTGTTCTTTTTTCCTCATCAACGATCCGGCACATTTGTCCTGCGAAGGGCCAGCCAATCGGGACGACACCGTTCAAATATTCTTTTTCGTGTCTACCGGGATCCCAGTGCAAGTGAGTGATGGCGATCGTCGCTTCTGTCGGTCCGTACAGATTCTCCACCGTTGAGTTAACTGCCGCCTTTTGCCAGAGCGCCGCATATTTGGCGGGCAAGGGTTCACCGCAGAAGAGGCTGTGCCGTAAGCTCGGGAAACTTCCGGGATTCAACAGCCTCATTTTTTCCAGAACTCCGACCACAGAAGGCACGGAAAACCACATCGTCAGCTGATGATCGCGGATAAACTTAGCCGGCATCATTACGGACTTTTCCGGAACGGAAAAAAGACACGCCCCGCGTTCCCAGCAGACAAACATGTCGTGGACACTCAGGTCGAACGTAAGATCGAATTCTTGCGAAAGCCGATCTTCCTCGTTGACGGAGTAGCGGTCAGATACATACTTGACGTAGGGCTGGACATTCGAATGATGAATCGCGACGCCCTTGGGCTGGCCCGTGCTCCCGGACGTAAACAGCAAGTAGGCAATCGCCGCGCTAGCAAGTTCAGGGCTGAACGAAAGATTCCTCCCGCTGCTCATTTGTCCCGCGGGCAGAAATCGATGCTTCGGAAGTTCTTTTGACCAGGCCGGCGCAACGTCGCAATCCGGCAAAATGACAACTAGAGAACCGCTGGCCGTGGACAAGAGGTTCGGTAAGTTAGCAGAGCTCTCCGCTCCCGCTATCAGAATTGAGGAACCGGAAAGAGTCAGCATTCTCAGTGTCCGGTCGAGCGGGAACTTTGGATTTAAAGGCGCGTAGCCCTTTCCCGCGGCTAGAATGCCAAGGACACCTGCGTAGGCAGTTTTGCTGCGATGGGCTAATAGAGCAACGACTCCGGACTGATGATCTCCCACTGATTGGATGGTTGCGCCAATACGAGCAACTTCCTGGCGCAACGATTGGTACGAAATGTTCTCGTTGCCGACGGCCAGCGCCGGACGCTCAGGGAACCGCTCCGCCGATTCGAAAAAACCTGATGCAAGGTTTCGGACCATGGTGCCTATCTGCAAGATCGATCCCAACTATTTTCGGATCGGAGCCTGGCTTCCTGCCTAAGTGATACCACTCGGCCTGGCGACTGCCTGAACGGGTCTCCACACAGCATCGCTTTTCACAGCGACCGACGATGTCTGAGCCGCTGTCTCAAACGCGATTTGCGTATGATGCAACTCCTCTTTGGTGGGCGGTATATCCAGAATGAACGTCGAGTACCCGGCGCTGATGTATCGCGACAATTCTTCTGCAACGGCCTCGTAACTACCCACTAGATAGGGGCAAAACGTTTTGTATGTTTCAAACGGCCGAAGCCAGTACGGACTTCTGCCGTTCTTTGATTCTTCTGCGAGCTCAGACAATTGTTTGTGCCACAGCGAATCGGAAATTCTCATTGCCACCTGATGGGTCAACTCACCCTTTCTGTCTTCCGGGAAACGCTCCTCCGCGACTTCCCACGCTTCTGACTCCGTGCTCCGCGCAATTATCCCCACGCGCACTCCGCAATTGAGTTCGTTCTCCGGGTCCAGCCCCTCGTATTCCCTCGCCGGTTTCGGATACTTCACCGCCGTTGCGCCAATTGCCTTGGCGGCCTCCAGCCCTGCCTCAGAGGATCCGGAAATGAAGATTCCTGGAAAAAGCTCAGGCGCGAGGGGAGGTGTCATCCTCAGCTTGTCGACCTTATAGAATTCCCCTTCCACCGTGACCGCTTCGCGTCCGGCGAGAAGCTGTTTGATAATACTTGTGTACTCAATGATCCTCGCATAGCGCTTGTCATGCGCGGTCGTGTCATTCAGTGCGGCCAGATCGTTCTTGAACCCGCCGGCAACCAGGTTAAGGTAGATACGCCGCCGGTAAAGAAATCCGAACGACGCAACCATCTTCGCCACCGAATAAGGGTGCATATACACTGGCTGGATAGCCACAAGCGGACAAAGGTTCTTGGTGTTCTCAATGATGATCTGGGACACCAGCCAGGGATCGACGATGCTGTTGTCCGTATAGACCAAAATCCCTTTGCAGCCGCATTGCTCACTCCAGCCCGCCACATCCGCCACGCTCCTCGCGTAGCAATCGCTGGAGATATCTTTTGATTGGGGGCACGTCGCGAAGAGTTCAACAGAGATCTTGCTATCAGAGCGAGCCATTTGAGTTACCTCTTGTGCAGAACTCAGATGCCGTGGCCGGGGACGACTGGCTCCTAGATCTAAGAGGCCCAACGAACGATTTCGCGGGAATCCTATATGGACTTTCAGAAGTCGAGCTACTAGGTGAAGACCGGAAACCAAGCTAAGTAAAGTACTCGACGCATCGCGAAGGGGAACACTGTATTGTTCCTTTGTCTCGCCGAAAGCAGAGTGTGGGAGCCGTTGCTGCTTTGAGAAGGTTCTTCCGTTCCGGTATAGGCGCGCTGTTGAATCACAAGTTTCGGCCCGTCAGGTGACAAGGAGATGCATTTTCCCACTGAATAGTTCACTGCGGCTTGCCTATGCATAAAGGACCGTCATCGTGAAAATACTGGGCATCAGCGGGTTTGAAAATGCAGTGGCTTTCAAGAAAAAGCACTGGCCGAATCTTGAGGAACGCGAATACCGTATTTCTCAGGGGCACGACTCCGCGGCCGTCCTTTTAATTGATGGCGAATTGATCGCCGCTGCCGCGGAAGAGC
>Ga0209239_1000075_pt1 | contig 56522 bp, 49 predicted proteins | sample GraSoi013_2_20cm_FD_185824 | JGI IMG/M metagenome (GOLD analysis project Ga0209239, IMG submission 185824) | Grasslands soil microbial communities from the Angelo Coastal Reserve, California, USA - Sample 10_02_2013_2_20cm (SPAdes) (version 2) | ecosystem: Environmental > Terrestrial > Soil >...
AAATTGGATCTAAACCTGGACCACCACACCGAGTCCGCATGGAAGCCCGATCCCAAAGCGTAGCCCACCCAAATGAAAATGAATTTCATTTTCAACTTGAATGCCTTCTCATAGAAGACGATGCAGCCAACCCGTTGGCCGTTCCGATGACTAGTTCACAACACGTTTACGAAGTGCGACCGCGCAGCGACGAGCGCGGCTGTGATCTGACTTCCGATGCGCTCCCATTCGGTCGCCTGTGGTATCGCGGCCCAAAGGCAATCAGGGATGCAATCGGCTATGCAAAGTTTTTCAGCCGCTCACATGATGCTGTAATCCGGGTTTACGATGATGCTGGCAAAGTGATCGGGGCGCACGAACAAGCGGGCGATTTCAAACAGTAGTAAAGTCGACTTTTTCGTCGCACGGTGTGTCTGTCTTTTGGTAACATTGCGGATTAGACCCACGACATGGAAAATCAGATGGATATACGAGAAGAAGTATGGGATTCGATGCTCACGGCTGATTAGAAAAGACGGCGACGCTTGAAGCTTTGCGCTTGCGCCGGGCTTGACCGGGTACGGCGCGCCGTTCACATCAATGGGCATCGAGAGCAATCGAAGGTCCATAAACAAATTCGGCCGTTCTCCGCGCCGGTTCACGCTGGAGCCCGTCGATCAATTTCTGTTTTGGTAGGATGCGGTATTCTGACCCTCCCGGACGAGAAAAACTCGCTGGCGAAGCCCACAGCCTTGCATCGCGGGGGCGAAATTGAGCAAATGAAAAAATGTTTCTTGGACACTACAGCGTAGCCTTTGCCGCCAGAACGGAGAGAAACAAAATCCCGTTATGGGTTTTGTTTGTCGCGGTGCAGTTGCTCGACCTTCTGTGGGCGCCTTTCGCTTTCCTCGGGCTTGAAAAAGTGCGAATCGTTTTTGGGGTCACTGCGACGAGTCCACTCGACCTTTATTACATGCCGTACACGCACAGCCTTATCGGCGCGCTCGTCTGGTCGACGCTAGCGGCGTTCGTGTATAAACTGATGCGAGGGGCGAAAGCTTCGAGCAGCGCGGCATTAATCGTCGCCCTGGCCGTGTTCTCTCATTGGATCCTGGATTTGATTGTTCATCGTCCTGATCTCGCCATCTACGATGATACGCTGAAGGTGGGATTCGGTCTTTTGAATTACAAAGGCGCCGAGTTTGCGATGGAGATCGCACTGCTCGTTATCGGTATCGCTCTTTATTTAAAACGAAATGTCATCAAGTCAGCATGGAGGAAAATCGGAATCGTTGTATTCGGTGTCGTGCTGATCCAGCTTCAGACCCAGACCACGTTTGGGGGTCGGCCGCTTTCGTCGAATCGTATTGTCGCAATCACGACGCTCTTTGCCGCGATTGCGTTTGTGTTGGAGAAACAAAGGCGAACTCACTTCTGATGGAAAATGGAGATGTGATTGAGCCAACGGGATCATCGGGATTGACTCGCGCCGGTCACATCTGGTGGCGTGGTCAAAGAATACAGTTGTTTATCAGACAAGGTACAGCGATTTGCTTATTCCTTTTCGGGATAATCGCTATGTCCGGAGCTGAAAACACAGCTCCCCGAGAGATCGCAGGTACCAACGTCCCGAACGCGACGCTTCCACCGGTCGCTCAGGCGCGATCGCTCGGCATGCTCTCGCAGGTGGTGATGCAGCTCGAACACTAAGTGCATTGCAAAGACCTGAGCGCTATCCTGACAACAAAGGCGAAGCCGTCGAAGATTTGGTCGGCAACAGCGGGCGCCCTCGTGAACCGGCCGATGTCTCCCGCTGGGCAAGGTCAGGGTCAGACGACGAAAGGCCAGAGAGTTTCTCCTACGCCTCGCCCTAATAGCTGGAGGGGTTCCTCTCTGCATCGATGAAATACTGGGAAATCATCGCTGACAATCTCAAGAAGTGCGGTTGGAGTTTGGGTTACGTGTCAGCCCTGGATTGTACCGGGCGAATAATCTTCGTTGCTGACGCCCATCGCGACGAACGCTTGAAACTATCAATAGCTCGTAGGAGGAACAGCTGAGCAATAATTAACAAACTCATATCGATAATGTAGACATCGGTCTGTTAGGTGCGCAGCCCGCGAAAAGTAACACTGCTTTCACTCTTTCCATCAGGTCGACAAGTCGTTGTATATGCCGACGAAAGGCTAACTGCATTTCTGGAACCGGAGTGAACGACGCTCAGACGGTCTGGATTGTTGACGCGCACCGGCGGCAACGGAAAGCGTTTCATCGTGCGAGCGGATGACAAGCTGACGACGTTCTAACGCGGAGAAGAATCGGCTAGTGGGACTCCCAAGGGAAATCGCAGCTAACCTGAGAGTCCCACCCCCAAAAAAGGCCGATCGCTTTCAGTCCCATTCGGTTATGCCTCACGAAGTGCGCGTATGATGGGACGAATTTTTGGACAAGTGGGCGCCGCTACCAAGCTGGCAACCGCCCAATCGCAGATGCCGGATGGAGCGAAATAGCCTAATGCTGGTCTTGGACAACACTTCAGCAAAACCCAAGGCAAAACTTGAAGTGGCTTGGGGCGGCGTGACGGTGCGCATAAAACCAACACACCGCTCCGTTCCAATTATGTGAAGTATTTGGAGATAATCGCCGACAAGCTCAAGAAACGCGGTTGGAGTTGGGGCTGTGTGTCAGCCATTGATTCTGAAGGGCGAACGATCTGGATTGCTGACGCGCATCGCGGCGACCGAAAGCGTTACGTTGTGCGAGCGGATGAAAAGCTGACGGCGTTTCTCGAACTTGAAAGAGTCACCCGCGAATCATTACGCTTCCTAAATGCCGAATGATTCGGGACACTTCCGCCATGCAGCCTTTGACGACTTCTCCCTCGGAAAGGCCAGGAAATAGATTGCAAGATGCAGTCTAATTCTCGTTAGGTCGTCTCGCCCGCCCGATGGACAGCGGATCACAGCTTGCTAGGAGAAGGGGCTTATGAACATTGCCGGACTTCGTTCGATTGGCTTCGCGGTGCTGCTTGTTTTGCTCGCGGGAGCCGGCTGCAATCGGTCCAAGCGAGCGTCGTCAGAGTCGAGCGCCGCGCCGACACCCCATGGCATTCGCGCGAGCATCACTGCGCACGCGCCAGATGCATTCTACGATCCGCCGTCGGACATGTCGCTCCAGCCTGGCGCATTACTGCGGAGCGAGCCGCTCAAAGACGTGATATTGCCAGCCGGCATGCGAGGCTGGCGCATCCTTTATGCAACCACTGTGGACGACAGCACGCCAGCGACGGCGGTCGCGACAGTGTTCGCGCCGACCGATCCTCCCGCAGGCCCACGTCCTGTCATCACATGGGAGCACGCCACGACGGGCTTGCTGCAGAAATGCATGCCGTCGCTTTTGTCGACGCCGACCAAGGGCATCCCCGAGCGCGACCGGATCGTGATGGCTGGCTGGGTCGTGGTCGCCACAGATTACTCCTTCGCAGAGAAGGGTGGCCCGCATCCGTACCTGATCGGCGAAGGCGAAGCGCGTGCGGCGCTCGATTCGGTCCGTGCCGCGCGGCAGATGTCCGAGCTTACGCTCGACAAACGCATGGTGGTGTGGGGTTACTCGCAGGGGGGGCACGCAGCGCTTTGGACGGGCATTGTCGGGCCGCGCTACGCGCCGGATCTCGAACTCCTCGGAGTCGCGGCAATCGCACCGGCCGCGAACATTAAGAACATTCTCGCGATGAACGTCGCGGTGGACAAGCGGTTTGGACCGTATCTCGCGCTGTCGTACAGCCGGTTCTACCCTGACATAACATTCGAGCAAGCGGTTCGGCCCGAGGCGCTCGATGCTGCGCGTCAGATAGTAAACTTATGCGACTTCGTCCCGCCCGAGGATCCGGAACGCATCGAGGCACTGGCGGCGACGTTCGACGGTCCAGCATTGGCGATGAATTCGAACAAACCGCTTCAAGCTCGGCTTGAGCAGAACACGGCGGACGGTTCGATACAGGCTCCCGTCGTAATCGCGCAAGGCCTCTCGGACATCGTCGTGCCGGCGTCTGCCACTGACGTGTATGTCGAAGAGCGCTGCTCTGCTGGTCAACGACTCGAGTATTGGACATTCGCGGGGCGCGATCACATCACGATTGTCCAGCCCGGTACGCCGCTCGAGGAGCTGCTCATCACGTGGACGACGGCGCGCTTCGCCAATGAGCCGCCAGCGAGCGGTTGCGTCCACAAGTCTTTCTGATTTTCGCGTGGGCTCGAAAGGGCGCGGCTGTTTTGCTCGATCCAATTTTCGTTAGCCAGTCAATTTGATCGGAGAGCTGTCGACGGCCAGTATGAACTCGTAGCAGGTGAGAAAGGGTGGATTTGAAACGATGAACCGTTTCCCGCGCCACGCTGCTTCAGTTGTTTAACCGCCGATGCTAGTTTTGCCAAACCTTGTTCAATTTGCGCTTGCGACCAGGCCGCAAATCCAAAGACGAATGCCGGATCGAACTGAGCCTTGATGCAGAAGAAAGAAAGAGGCCGGGGCCGAACGCCGGTTTTCTCACAAGCATGCATGAAGAACGGTAAATCCTCCTTGCGCTGCAGCCAGGCGATGAAATGCAAACCGGCCGGCGTTACTTCCAGATCGAAATAGTCGCCCAGCCATTTTTGGAATTGTTCGATAAAGAATACGCGTCGCTGGGCATAGAGTTCGCGGATCCGTTTCACATGGCTGAGGAAAAACCCTTCAGTGATGAAACGCGCCAGGGTAGCTTGATCAATCGCTGGGGAGTGCTGGTCCATGACAGCGCGCACCTTGACGAGGGTGTCGACAAGTTTTGGCGGTGCGACCAGAAAACCGAGACGCAGCGATGGGTAAAGGATCTTGCTCATAGTGCCGGCATAAATCACCCTGCCGGCATTGTCCAAACCTTGAAGACATGGCAGCGGCGGCCCATCGAAACGAAACTCGGAATTATAATCATCCTCCAGGATGTAGCCGTCGCGCGATTCCGCGAACTCGATCAGAGCTTTCCGCCGCTTCAGGCTCATCGTCACACCGAAGGGAAACTGGTGCGATGGTGTGACGAAAATGAGTCTGGGAGAATTTTGCCGTGAGCACTTCCCGATTACCAGCCCCTCACGATCGATCGGGCGCGGGACTATTTTGGCCCCGACAAAAGCGAAGACATTACGTGCCTGATGGAAGCCGGGATCTTCGATCCATCCCACTTCGCGCTCATTGATTAACGCCAGCGCACACGCCAGCATCGCCTGCTGCATGCCGCCCACGACTACGATTTGCTCGGGCTGACAATTGGCGCCGCGGAAGTCGCACAGGTAAGCAGCGATTGCCTTCCTTAGTTCGATGTCGCCACGGCTCGAGGCATAACGCAATAGGTGCGCTCCCTTTTTTGCCAAAACCTGCTCGCGCAAGCGTTCCCAAACAGCAATCGGGAATTCATCGACGGCCGGCAACCCAGCGACGAATATGACGGACGGCGGGCCGGCCATGCCGACATCTAGTTGTCGGCCGCTGCGACAATCGGTCATTCTGCTCACTCGTCGAGCGACACGCGGCGAATGCTCGGTGCGCGCGGTCGTCGTCAGCCTCGCAGCTTTCAGAAAAGTTGCCGGTAAATGATCGGCGACAAAGATACCAGACCGTTTCCGGACTTGAAGATAGCCCTCTGCAAGCAGCTTTGAGAACGCCTGGTTTACGGTCGGTCTCGAAATCCCGAGAGTTGCAGCGAGAACTCGTGAGGAAGGCAGACGGGAAGCACTTGAATCAAAACTGCCGCTCTCAAGTTCTTCTCGTATTTGACGATACAGTTGTTGGTGAAGCGGCTCGGACGACGCGCGATCCAGCCGCACCATTTCGAACGACATGACTAAACGACGCCGCCGCTGCTTTGGGACCGATGAAACTGTGCGCCCGTAGATCGCACCATTCATTTTCACGATGCGACTTTCGCATCCAGAGAATGCTTTCTCAAGATGAGATGCTACACAATTCTCCGATGCTGCGTAGCTCAAAGCCCTTAGTTCCCGCGACACGCGAAACTGGTCAGCCTTTTTAGCGCGATCTAACCCAAAAGCGGGCCCCCAACCAAACCAGGTAACACGCAAAGTGGCTAGGTCGAAATTCGCGAAGTGGATATTGTGCTTTTGCTACATCCGCGTTTTAGGAATGGGGAATTCAATTAAGGAGGAAATAAGCATCATGAAACCAAAACAAATAATTATCAGCATTCTGGCAGTCCTGTTCGTATTCCCATTGATGGGGACGTTCGCTCAGCAAGCACCGAGCTCGGGTTCTATCGAAGTCATCATGACTTTTGATTATCCCGGGGCCGGAAATTTGACCCTTCCGCAAAAGATTAACGAAAGAGGCGACGTCGTTGGCGAGTTCATCGATTCGAACGGGGTGACGCGAGCCTTTGTCCGGTTCAGCGACGGTAGCTTTAGCGATCCGATCGTTGACCCTAACGATACCGTGGGTTTTACCGAAGGACGCGGCATCAATAACTCACGCACAGTGTGCGGTGACTACGTCATCAGCGATGGTACGCTTCACTCGTTCTTCCTGTCAGGCGGCACCTTCACAGAATACGATGTTCCCGGCGCGGTCCAAACCAATCTGCTTTCGATAAACGATGCCGCTAGCTTTACCGGCGGGTTTGATCCTGACGGCAGCGGGATCTTCCAGGCGTTCGTCGGCCGTGGCGGAACCTTAACGTCATTTAGCGTCCCGGCAGCTCTCTCGACCTTTGCTTACGAGATCAATAATTCAAACCAGTTGGTGGTGGGATACTATATAGACGGCTCAGTAATCCTTCACGGCTACTTCCGGGACGCCAATGGGGCGCTGCACTTCCCGATCGATCCTTCGGGCTCCGTTGGAACAGTGCTGTTTGGACTTAACGATAGAAACTGGGTGGTGGGCAGATATGCGGACAGCTCAGGCGTGACTCATGGACTCTTCTTTGTCCCGCCTAACCAATTTTCCACCTTCGATTATCCCGGATCGACCTTTACATCGCTTAACGGAATCAATGACCAGGGACTTATCTGCGGTCGTTACGTCGATGCTTCCGGCATTGCCCACGGAATCCTGGCTCGCGTCAGAGGCATACCGCCGACAAATGCGGCGGGGCCGGAAATGAAGGCGTTCACTTCCCCGTCGCGGGTCACTCCACTCAACTCGTCGCCCGCGGCGTGGGGAGGTGAAATGCCGGCGCGCTGAGTTGAGCATCGGGGGGGCCTGCGCGGTCGGCCTTTGTGATTTTAGCCAAGTAGCTTCGGCGGTTTCGGGGCTCCCGAAAGAGAACTTGCCAGCTTGCAGTGTTTTAAATCCAAACTGCCCTATGGAGGCAGAAATAGATTGCAAGATGCAGTCTAATTCTCGTTGGGCGGCGAAGTATGCCGCAAATGCGCAGGGAGGATAATCGAATGTCCGTTTATGTCATCGCACAAGGCAAAATCGAGAATCGCGGGTTGATCGATCAATATGTGGCAAAGGTTATTCCCACCATCGAGTCTCATCAGGGGCGAATTGTCGCCTTCGATGAAGAACCGGAAGTCGTAGAGGGGTCAATTGAGCACTCGCGCACCGTCATTCTCGAATTCCCATCAATGACGGCGTTCCACGCGTGGTATGACTCCCCGGAACGTGTTTGCGACGACACCCTGCCGCGGCTTATCTCTTTCTCCTTAGACGGTTGCATGGCAAGCCGATTCCAAGTGTCGCTTCCCCAATTTACGAGGGAAGCGACCCTAACGGGATTCGAACCCGTGTTACCGCCGTGAAAGGGCGGTGTCCTGGGCCTCTAGACGATAGGGTCACAAAAGCGCGGGCAATATCGGAATTGCCATTCTTTTGCGCAAGGCAAATTGCCTCGGTCTTCAAACTTTGGCGTCCGCGTCGGACGGCGGACAGCACTGTGCCTACAGACTCGAATGAAGTTCGTGAATCAACGCCGCTGCGCGTGCGGTTGCGCCTTGATGCGCGCTCAAAACCTCATGCGCGTTTTCCACAAGGCACTGCCGCGCTTTGCTATCGCGTAGAAGCTCGGCGACCGTTCGCTCGAGAAAATCGGCGTCAGGGACTTGGATCGCACCCTTTTTTGAGACGAGGGCTTTGGCAAGCGTCGCGAAGTTTTCCATATTCGGACCGAATACGACCGGTTTGCCCGCCAAAATCGGTTCAACAGGATTTTGCCCGCCATGTGCAGTGAGGCTTTTCCCCATGAAAACAACGGTGGCTATATCGTACCACCGTTGAAGTTCGCCGGTTGTATCTAGAAGCAAGCAATCCAGGTCATAGCGTCCGCGGCCGGGGCACGCTTCGCTGGCAAGCCCGACGCGCAACTCTAATGCATCCAGTTGCGCTCGGATTTCCTGCAGCCGTTCGACGTGGCGGGGCGCAATGAAAAGCCGCAATGACGGAAATTGCTGACGCAAGCGCAGAAAAACCGCCGCCAGGATTTCCTCTTCACCGCGGTGCGTGCTCCCGCCGAAAAGTACGGCGCTATCCGGGGCGTGAATCGGCCCGTCCCACAGGGGCACGGCTACAACCTGGCTTTGTGTCTGAACGTCAGGATCGTACTTGATGCTGCCAGTGCACTTGATTTTGCTGCGCTCCACTCCAATTCGCTGCCATCGATCGGTATCCGTGGGCTCTTGTACGCAAACCAAATCGAGAAGCCGGAATATCGGTGCGACAAAAAACCGGAACCGTCGGTATCTTCGCTCAGAGCGCGGGGACAATCGCGCGTTCACCAGCACAAGTGGAATGCGACGCGTGTGACCTTCGGCGGCAAGATTGGGCCAAACCTCCGCCTCAACCAGAATAATTCGCACAGGACGAATCACAGAAAACGCACGTCGCATGACCGGCCAGTAATCGAGTGGCGTGTAAATAACTTCCATCCAAGCCGGAGCGTTTTGATTTGCAATGGCGAATCCGGTGGTGGTTGTCGTGCTCAAAACGCAGTGCAAATCCGGCTCGGGCGCGCGCAACGCGCTAGCTAGTTTAAGCGCAACATTCACTTCTCCCACACTGACTGCGTGCAACCACGTCGATCTTTGATTCGATAGACGGACGCGGAGTTCGCGATTGTACATTCCAAAGCGCTGTCCGAAGTTTTTGCGGTAACCGCCGCGGCGAACCATTTTCATGAAATAGCTCGGTAAAAAGAACAGGAGGCCGATCGGCCAAAACAAATTATAAATGAAACGGATCATTCAATTGCGGATTGCGGAAAGAAACAAGACCTCCGTAGCCCCATATGTTTTTTGTCTGACAATTCGCCAGAGCTTCATTTTAGGAAGAACTTCATTCGGTCGTTTCTCCAAAACGAAAACGCCGCTGGACTCCAGCGATCGTTGCAACCCATCGTCGGTCAGGAGCTTTTCAGTGTAGCGCTCGCCGCGGTTTGTCTTCTCATACGGCGGATCGGCAAAGATGATCTGAAAAGTTTCTGCAGCGGAGGCGTGGCGCAGAAAATCGAAAACGTCCTGATGTCGAATGCGTCCTCTTAGTTGCGTTTTGGCGAGGTTCGCCTCGATGATCTCGGCAGATTGCCGATCTTCTTCAACAAACACGACGGACGACGCGCCACGGCTGAGCGCCTCAATTCCCAAAGCGCCGCTCCCGGCGAAAAGATCGAGGACGCGGGCGCTGATAACCGCATCGCCCAAGCTGGAAAAGATGGCGGCCTTGACGCGATCCATTGTGGGTCGCACACCGCGATTGGGAACTGCCAGGCGGATCCCGCCGGCGCTGCCGGCGATCACCCTCATGGCGACAGAACCGGTGTCGGCGTTGAAGTGGCTTGAGGCGGCGCTTCCTCGGTCGAAGCAGAGGGCGATGGCGCTGCAGGCATCGCCTCTTCGATCTGCTTCTTTTTCTTCTTTGATCGATCCTTTTTTCCGCCAAAAAGGCTATTGAGCATATTGGTAAGATCGCGGCCGACGAGCCGATCCATCAAATTTGTACTGGGTCGCTCGATCGTACCGCTTACCTGAAAGTCGATGGCAGAATAGCCGGGTTCATTAGTGGGTTGGAAATTCACGCGAATGGCTTTGAAAAGCTGGCCACGAATCCTGTCGTTGATCGCAAGCTGGGAATCGAGTTTCAACCTGCCGTCGAATGCGACTGTGCCGGACGCAGTCAGGCGAATATTCGGCGAGCGCAAAATCAAATCGTCAATCGTGACCAACCCTGGGCTCAAATGATATTTCGCCTCGGCTTGCTCTAAATGGAGCTCTTGTAGCTCTTCGATCTGGAGAATCTGCCCCAGCAATACCAGTAAGCTATATTGTTGAACGCGCCCATCACGCAGGAAAATTTCCCCCCTGCCAATGAGCGCGTTCGGGTCAGCAGTTTTCCCGGAAGCCTGGAAACTTCCTTCCAATTCGCCTTTCACCATTCCCTTGGGACCGCCGGCGTTTTCGACAATCTGGTCGGCGAGCACATTCCGAAACTTTACGCTCGTGGTGAACGGTGAATCTTCCGCTTCCGGTTGCATGGCAAAATAGCCGTTGATTTCGCCGTTTCCAGCGCGGGCAGAAATTTTGGAAAGCTCCAGCACGTCGGGCTCGTACCGAAGCGCGGAACGCAGTTCCTCTAAAAAAAAGCGATCCCGTAACGAAATTCTTGCCACCTTTGTGTCGCCATGTAGTGCCGACGCGCTTCGGATGCTGGTACGAAAATCCACCCCCGTAAAGCTCGCGAGCAGCCCCCCAGCCTGATCGAGAAAACTGAAACTGCCGTCCTTAATGCTCACTCGTCGAACTTCGGGAGCCACTGCTCGTCTCGGTGGTTTATTGTCGACAGAAGGCTGAGCTGGCGGAGAAAGATTCGTTGAGGGCGCAATATCCACAGGGGGGACCGTCGGCTGGACGAATTCGCTTTCTCGTCGCGACTGGGAAACGCTTACCGGCGGTTTTCGAGAAACTCCAGACGACTGCACTTCTTGCGACTTGGGTAATTTCCACTTTCCTTCCGCGTCTTGCGGCCAGACGACACGGGGCTTGATCAGTGAGACTTCTTTGATCACAAGCCTTCGGGAAAAAAGGGAAAGGAACCGAACGCGGAGCCGAAATGTTTTTGCTTCGAGAAAATGCCTCGGGGCCGCCGGAGAGGTCTGCGGAATTATGATCCCGCTGAGTTGGAGTCCGCCCCAAGGAGTCACGCTCATGCTACGAATTTCCAGTGTGGTGCCGAGGCGTCGGCTCAGTTCCTGCTGAATCTTTGCTTGTGTGCCTTGCGATTGCACATAGAGATTCACTCCAAGCAAGAGAGCTCCGGCGAGCGCAATCACGGTGGTGAAAGCAATCAACGTAATCCGACGCAATTTTCGCACTCCAAGACGTTACCCCGCGGAAGTTTGAAGAAAAGACCAAAGCCCTGGGTTACTTTTCCCGCATGACAAACACCGTTGTCATTATCAATCCTGCCGCAGGCAGTCCCGAAACATCTCGGCACTGGCAAGAACGCGTTGAATCAATTGTCCGAGATTGCCCCATCCGCATTACGTCGCATCCGGGCGAAGCGGAAGCGCTGGCCCGGCGTGCCGTTGAGGAAGGCTTGGCACGAATCGTTGCGGCCGGAGGCGATGGGACGGTTAATCACGTGGCGAACGGGCTCGCGGGTAGCAGTGCGGCCTTGGGTCTTCTTCCCTTGGGCACAGTAAACGTTTTCGCGATGGAGGTTGGATTGCCCTCGAACAATCTGGAGCTTTGCTGGGAAATCATCAACGGCGGGAATGTCCGTTTGGTTGATCTGCCGAGCGCGAACGGAAAACACTTTGTCCAGCTTGGTGGGGTTGGCCTCGATGCACAAGTGGTTAAGGAAACGAGCCTCGCATTCAAGCGCAGTTTCGGCCCACTAAGCTATCTCATCTCCGCAGCGCAGATCGCGGCGCGGCAACCACCGAAGCTATTCCTCGAGTCGGAGAATGCTTCTGTGAGCGAAGGATCGTTCGTCCTCATCGGCAACGGGCGGCTTTACGGCGGACCTTTCCCATTTTTCAAAAACGCCGTTTTAGATGACGGGTTGTTTGATGTCGTCGTATTCAAACGCCTCGGCTTCCTCGAAATCATAAAGTACCTGCAAGACGTTGTATTCAGTTCTGAGATCCGTGTTCCCGAAGTTGAATATTTTCAAACCGAGCGCCTGCGCGTATCGAGCGACCAGGACGTTCCCTTGGAGCTTGACGGCGAGCTGGCCGGCAACTGTCCGGTTGATTTCCAAATCCAGAAAAAAGCGCTCCGGGTTTTGGCGCCACCTCCATCGTCTTAGTCCCGCGTGGTGGCTAGCTGGTCTTTCGATCAACATGACCTCATGTTTCGCGTGATGGCTGGCGGCACTGATTGGACCCGGGAGAAAGGGGCGGCATCGCTGAACCCTTCGCAGGTCGGCACCACTCTGGTGCAACTCAGTGAACGATGGCCAGCAAAGGCGCGCCCTCTTCGGCATCTCATCGAACAATTCGCGCTGGGTGAAGCGGCTCTGCTTCATCTTCTGGCGGTCTCGAGCATTTGTGCAACGCGATTGACGCGGAACCCCGAGATACTCCTGTGGCTCTGCCAACCTGAAGTATGCCTCGCATCTCGCCGGTACGCGGAAATGTTCAGCGAACTGCGCGCCCTGGCCGGCGATTCGATCGCACAGCAGGATTTCGCGGCGCTTCGTTTCTGGAAAGGCCGCGAGATGACGCGCGTTGCGCTTCGCGAACTGGCGAATGTGGCGCCGTTGGAAGAGACGACCGGCGAGCTTTCACAGATCGCGGAGATTTGCATTCGTCGCGTGTTCGAACATTGGGACAGCGAATTGCGTAAGCACCATGGTTCACCGATGGCGGAATTTGCCATCCTTGGCCTGGGGAAACTCGGCGGCAGCGAGCTGAATCACAGCTCAGATGTTGATCTTCTTTTCCTCTACAGCGAAGAAGGCCAACTCACGCCGCATATTTCATATCACGAGTTCTTCAACCGGCTCGGTAAAAGAATCCTCGAAACGTTTTCGACTCCGCATCCAGCCGGTTCACTTTTTCGGATCGATCTTCGCCTGCGCCCGGAAGGCTCGGCGGGACCATTAGCCCGCTCGCTCGAGAGCATGGAAAATTATTACGCTGGGTTCGGCGAAACTTGGGAACGGCTTGCGCTCATCAAAGCACGCGGAATCGCCGGTAGCCGTGAGGTCGCTTACGAATTCTTGCGGCAACATCAGCCGTTCATTTACCCAAAGAGCACCAGTCCCGATTTGCTGGATGAGATTGCGAGCATCAAGCATCGCATTGAGCGCGACATCGTTGGGACAGAAAAGCTCGAGCGCGACGTAAAACTCGGGCGCGGCGGCATTCGCGACATCGAATTCATTGTGCAGACGCTGCAACTGATCCATGGAGCGCGTCATCCCTTCCTACAGGAACCGAGTATGCTTAAGGCGTTGCGGGCGCTTCGAGAATTGGATCTTCTTCCGAGCAATGAAGTGCTGACGTTGGACAATACATACCGGTTTCTACGCCGGGTGGAGCATCGTCTGCAGATTGAGGCCGAGCAGCAAACCCACGTTGTGCCGCGGGACGCGGAAGCTTTGCGACACCTCGCACTTAGCCTCCGTTTTTCGTCCAGCGAAGATTTCACGGCGGCTTTGCATGAAAGGATGCGCGCTGTTCGACCGATTTTTCAACGAATCATCTCCAAAACGCCCGCGACGCGAACCGAGGCTCCTCATGGGACTGATTTGGAAATTTTCCACGACCAAAAACGCGCAGCCAAGGCATTCAGCGATCTCGCTCAAGGCGCTACAGGTTTCCACATCGCGCCACGGACACGACAGATATTTAGCAAGCTGCGTCCGATCCTGATCGGATGGCTTACAAAGACCGCCGACCCGGATGCAACTCTGAATCAATTCGTTCGATTTGTAGAAGCTTATGGTTTGCGCAGTCTGTTCTTTGAGCTGCTGGTTGAAAATCCTCGCTTACTCGAGTTATTCATGAAGACACTCGATGCCAGTCGCTTTGCCGGCGAGCTTTTGATTCGCCGGCCACAACTTCTCGAAGACATCACTCGAGACCCTGCGTTTCACCAACCTCGCTCGGTGGCGGAGAATCTGCGGCGGCTCGATTTGTCGGGCGCCGATGCGAACAATCTCGATCCGATTCGCGCCTACCGGCAGCGGCAACTCTTGCGCATCATTCTATGCGAGGTCCTGGGGCTTATCAGCCCGGCTGAGACTTTCGCCGAGCTGTCCGATCTTGCGGAAGCCTGTCTGCTTTTTACAACCAGAGCCCTTGGCAATGAACAATTAACGATAATTGCGCTCGGCAAATTTGGCGGACGCGAGATTAGCTACGGCGCGGATTTGGACGTTTTGTTCGTCGGCGACGACAATCGCGGCGCGCAAAAGCTCATGATCGCTATGACGCAGTCAACTACCGAAGGAAACATTTGGGCGGTCGATGCAAGACTGCGCCCCGAAGGGGAAAACGGCCCGCTTGTTTGTTCGATTGAAACTTACCAATGGTACTACAGAAACCGGGCGCAGCCGTGGGAATTGCAAGCGCTGACTCGTGCACGTGCCGTCACCGGACCGCTACAGAGCGACTTTATGCAAATTGCAAAGACCGCCTGGCGTCGCGCCGGTCACAATCCCAACCTTTCCACAACAATTGATGGCATGCTCGAGCGCATTCGGCGCGAGCGGGGCAGCGGGTCGGATTTTCTCGATTTAAAGACTGGCCGCGGCGGAATAATAGAGGCGGAATTTCTCGTTCAAGCATTGCAGCTGCGGGAAAACATATGGGAGCAAAATTTGGAGAGGGCGGTCGACCGGCTCCGCCAACACGGGTACATGAATGATTTCGAAGTCACGAGGTTCAAAAAAGCTCATGCACTGCTGCGGCGCTGTGAACTCGTACTGCGACGGTACGACAACCGAAGCATTTCAATGCTTCCCAGCGATCCAGAGGAACAACACAGGTTCGCCGTTCGGCTTGGCTATGGCGAACTCGACACTTTTCGCCGCGACTATATCGATGCTCGCGAGGCGATTCATGCACTCTACGAACGGCACGTTCGGAACAAGAGTCTGTAGCCGCGCGTCTGTGAGACGCACCCGCCGTGCGCCACGCTTCGGCGCGGCAGGAAGCGAAGCGCCTACGGAAGTTTGATTAACTAACCCGGAATGCCTTTAAGCATTTCGGTGTTCGTTGGGAATTTTTTTACAAACATCAAAAGACGCTGAATCGCTTCTTCTGGTTTGTGACCAGCCAGGCCGCGCCGGATAAGATTGATTTTCTCCAATTCCCAAGGTTGCAACAGCAACTCTTCGCGGCGTGTCCCGGAAAGAAAGATGTCGATCGCCGGGTAAATCCGCTGGTCGCTGATTTTTCGGTCAAGCACCATTTCCATGTTTCCGGTGCCTTTAAACTCCTGAAAGATCAGCTCGTCCATGCGGCTGCCAGTTTCGATCAGCGCCGTCGCGACAATCGTGAGAGAACCCGCCTCCTCGGTGTTACGCGCGGCCGCGAAAATTTTGCGTGGAATCTCCATGGCACGCGCATCGATGCCGCCGCTCATGGTGCGACCTCCACCGGACAGCGCATTATTAAACGCGCGAGCGGTGCGCGTGATGGAGTCGAGCAGGATGAATACATGTTTTCCTGCTTCAACGAGGCGTTTGGCGCGTTCGATCGCCAGCTGTGAAATCCGCGTGTGACTTTTGATATCGGCATCATTGGAGCTAGCCATAAGCTCCGCAGTTGGATGCGAACGCCGAAAATCAGTGACTTCTTCCGGGCGCTCATCGACCAGAAGAAGGATCAGACACATCTCCGGATGATTCTTTGCGACCGCATCGGCGATGTGATGCAACAGCGTTGTTTTACCTGTACGCGGCGGCGCCACGATCAGACCGCGCTGGCCCATTCCCAACGGCGTCATCAAGTCCATGATCCGCGTGGTGTAACGGTCCGGGACTGTCTCAAGTTTGATCCGTTTATTCGGATTGATCGTGGTCAATTCTTCAAACGGGCGAAGCCCTTGGTATTTTGCCGGCTCTTCACTGTTGATTTTGAGTAGCTTGACCAGTTGCGGGCCACGGCTGCCGCGCCTGGTCTCACCGTAAATCCACATCCCGTCGCGCAGCGCGAAGCGGCGCACAATTTCAGGAGTGACAAAAATGTCCTGCGGCGTCTGCACAAAGTTGCGTTTTGGATCGCGCAGGAACCCGAAGCCTTTGCCCGAAATTTCAATGATACCTTCGCCAAATTCCGGCTCAGCCTGAACTTGTTCGCCGGTCTCGGCAGCCCCTTCGACTGTTTCGCGTCCGGCTGAAGCGGGTCGATCCAGAGTCTCTACACCAGCAGTCTCACCAGAAGGATCGGCATTTGTTGAGGAAGAATTTGGTGATTCGGAATCACTCCGCCTAAATCGATCGCCGCGGTCCCGGTAACGCCTTCGGGGAAAACGGCGACGAGGACGGTGGCGTTGCTCCGGCGACGCGGATTCAGTTTCCAGCGGCACAGGCTGGTTCTCGTTTTGTTCGTTCATAGGTAGATTCTTTGTCCGCCGCGGCGGATGCCTTAATACGTGTGGCTGGGAGCAATGCTTTTTCAGGCCGGCAATGTGGCCAGCAATTCGTCGGGAATGTCTAGATTTGAATAGACGTTTTGCACGTCGTCGTCCTCTTCGAGCGCATCACACAATCGGAGCACCTGACGCGCCACGGCCTCGTCCCTGACCGCGACTGTAGTATCGGGGATAAACGTAAACTTTTGCCCATCGGTACTGACGCCTGCTTTCTTGAGCGCCTCAGCTACGGCGTAGAGCTGATCGTGGGAAGTGGTGATAACATACTGATCCTCCTCGCTTGTCAACTCCTCCGCGCCGGCCTCTAGGGCAAGCTCCAGTAGCCGATCCTCGTCAATGCTCGATCGCGGAAGGGTGATCTGTCCCTTTCTGTGGAACATGTAGGAAACACTCCCGCTCGATGCGAGATTGCCATTGTTCTGGGCGAAGATTCTGCGAATTTCCGCACCCGTTCGGTTTCGGTTGTCGGTGGCAGCCTCGACAATTAACGCAACGCCGCCCGGCGCGTAACCTTCGTATACGATCTCGGCCAGTTGTTCGCCGTCTCTGTCTTCGCCCGTGCCGCGTTTGATTGCGCGCTCGATGTTATCGTTTGGCATGCTCTGTGTGCGCGCAGCCTGGATGGCGTTACGCAGACGCGGGTTGGCACCCGGATCGCCTCCGCCAGCCTTCGCCGCGATGGTAATTTCCTTTGACAATTTGCTGAAGATCTTGCCGCGTTTCGCGTCGATCGCGCCCTTAAACCGCTTGACCTTCGACCACTTACTATGTCCCGCCATACGTGCGGATTTTGTACGATTTGCTGATTGAACCTGCGAATTTCCGAACAACACCTCGCCGAGAGATGGCTGGCGAGAAGGGAAACTAACGCGCGATATTCAATCGCAATAAGGACCGTTTGTCAACATGTTGCCTAGCGTGTCAGTAAGCGAAAACAGTCCGATCCCATCGACGCCAAGCCGCAAGTTATTGCCGCTCACCGAATGCCGGTATCGATATCCATATCGACGCGGACAATCTGATTTGAGGTAACCGTGAACCGTTGCGGTTTCGCCCGGACGTGACCCTTAGGCGGCCGTCCTTGCACATCCAGAATGTAGTCGCCAGGTGGCAGTGCGAGACGATAGTTTCCATTTGCGTCCGCTGTCACGCGCGCGATTTCTTTTTTTTCGTCACGGCTCAAGATGATCAGCGGATATTCGGCATAGCTTTCAGCGGTGATAGAAGCTGGCGTTCCATTGGCGAGCTCAACTTCCCTGGGCGAAATAATTTTCAAATGGCCCTCCACGAAGCCGGGCGCCGCGGCGTTAATCGAGGTCGTGCCAGCCAGAACCGAAGAGATGCAAAGGGTGACGAAATACTTAAGCAACGACGACATGAGGGAAGACAATTGAAATTTGGCGTTGAAAGATTAGACGCACAATCACTTCGCACGTTCACTTGGAGCACAACCGCTCGTCTATGCGGCACATCGCGTCACCACGAGCGAGGCGGATGTGCCGTCGCCCACAGGCTTGACGTCTTTGCCACGCCAAAATGGGCGGGATAGATTTCACTATCCCGCCCACAGCATAACTGAGGTTTACGGCAATGTTAGCAGCCAGGCGCTGCGACCATGCGTAGCGGCATAGAGCTTCCGTGCACTCGGCACGATTGTAAGACCCGCAACTTCGACCTGTGGGAGTCCGGTGCCGGCGACTTCCCAGTCAGTCGAGCCGTTCGGCAGCCTCAACACGCCCCAGTCGTTAGAGACATAGAGATCACCCCTGCCAGAATCAAACGCCACGCCTGTGGCCGGGAAGTCTGGGAACGCCGGCCCTCCCGTTCCATCGAGGTTCGTCCACGTCGCTGTGCCCGGGCCAGGGCTGTACGTGACGGAGAACACGTGCCCCGGTGTCGCCGGCGTGATGGCGCTATAACTTGAATACGTGATCCAGGCATGATTCGGGTCAGCGGGATCGACAGAGATACCGCTGATGAAGCGGCCAGGGCTATTCGCGGCCAGCGAATCGAGGCGCGTATAGCTGACCGAACCAGCAGCAGCGTGAGCGTTCTTGGAGATGAAGAGCCGTCCGGTTGTAGTAGCCGCCCATAGCGTCGCCGCATCGGATCCGGCGCGCGCGAGAGCCGCCACGTTTCCGCCGGTGCGCCCGGTCCCACGGTAGCCTCCATCGGCAGTCAGGTTCGTCGCGCCAGCAGGTCCGATTGGAACAAAGTCACCACAAGCGGGGTTCGCGCCCGAGGTGGTAAACTCAGGGCAGTTGGCTTCGAGGAATGCCTGGTTGCCAGCCCAATCCTGAGTTCGCCAGACGCTCAAAGAACCTTGGAAGATTGTTCCTGCGCTAACAGGATCGGCAACGATAGGAGCGTAAAACTGCGAGCTTTCGCCGCTTGCTACAATGGGACCGCTGGCGATGACCCATTTCAAAGGATTGCCGTTCCGGAAATTCACATCGTGGAAGTTCAAAAAGAACGAGTTGAAGCGGAACGCTGTGTTGCCAACGTTAAAACCGGACTGACCGCCATCGCCGTAAATTTTCTGCGGCCATGCGGTTGTTGAATTGGATGGTTTTTCGAATGTACCGTTATCTTGCGTGCCGCCCATCAGGTTGTTCGCGTTCGACGGATTAACCGAGACGCTTTGAAATTGCAGGGTTGAGAGTCCGTCATTGTAGGTTGTAAAGAGCTCTGTCGGGACGGCGGAAAGCAACTGCTGGCAGAGTGCCAGGTCGGCGCCGCTCAGCCCGCGCTCCGTAGTGCATTGCGACGAGATATCGCTGAAACCGGCGCTGGAGCGCACAATCCCGCCGTCGCTGCCGAAGAACGTGATGTTGCTGCCTGGAACTTGTACAATCGCGTGACTATCAGGATGCATACCGTTCGGTGCGATTGAATTCGGCTGGCAGCAGCTGCCCGGCGGAGTCGGGTTTGTAGTCGCGTCCCAAGTCATATCGGTGAATGACGCGCCGGCATCAGACGAGCGTAGAAATGCACGCCCATTCGTGCTAAAACCGTACGTGGCGTACGAGAACGAGCCACCGAGGTACACTATACCGGGTCTTCCTGGTGGCGAATAAACTACGTTGTCGTACCAGCACTGGGCCGTGCAGTAGCCAATGTTTTGATCGGTGGTCAGATCCGTGAACGTTGGCAAACCAGTCGCCACGTCATCACTGCGGTAAAACCGCGCTCGGTTTGCGCCCACGTCACTGGAGTTACCATCGCCCACGTACATACGTGTGTTGCCATTCGCCAGTTTGCTGACGGCAAACTCAGCGCGATCGGTGTTGAGCGCCGGATTGAGTGCGCTCTTGATCTGCCTCCAATTTGCGCCGGCATCTCTGGACCGCCAGACGCCTCCCTTCGTGTTGATAGGCACAGCATTGTTTTGTGGGAATGCCGCCGCGTAGAGTGTGCTCGATGTGCTTGGATCAAACTCTACGCGATTTACACCACGCGTGGAACCAAAGCTGGATTGGATAATTCCGGCGTCACCAGGGAGCGTTGGATTCAAGCAAACATCCTTGTAGTTCAGCAATGTGAAGGTTGCTCCGCCATCTGTGGATTTCCACAGTCCGTAGGGCGGCAGGCCTGGAGCAAGAGTCACCACGCCGCCGCTCAAGACGGAGCTAACTCCGCGCACTGCCCGAGTGGAGCCGACATAGATGACATTCGGGTTGTTAGAATCGATAATGATCGATGAGATTGCGCGTCCATCGAAAGCCGGCCCGCTGTATGCAGGAGCTGTCCGGAAGCCTCCGGTCCCGAAGATCGCGTTGCAGTTAACGCCCGTGCCAGCCGGCACGTCCGTATGCGCGGCAAGATGCGTCCATGTGTCCCCACCATTCGTCGTTTTGTAAATCCCGAAACCGGCCTCCGAATCGGCCGATGCATGCGACTCGCCCGTTCCAGCGTAGAGCGTGTTCCCCGTCGGATCAGTCGGGTCAATGACTAATGTTCCAATTGCGTTCGTGGCGAAACTGCCTGAGATGAAATGCCAATTTTGGGAAGGGGTCGTATCGAGCGCATGGTTCGTTTTCCAAATACCTCCTCCAGCTGCTGCAAGGTAAAGAGTGCAGTGATCCTGGCTGCAGTTGGGTGCGAGAGCAAGGCCGGTAACTCGACCGGACGTTGTGTAGGGGGCCCCGCTAAAGGTCAACACGTCGGGATCATTTGCCGAGCTTGGACCAACGAGCGTCCATTGGGCAAGCGGTTGCGTTGCTCTAGCCAAAGCCCTCGCTGTGGCATGGGACCAAGCCGCATGAGCTGTGCGCGTCAATTCAAATGGGACATATGCGGCGGGGTAAGCACGATTCGCGTACTCTTCGTCGGCTGCGGCCGTTGGCCCGCCTTCTCGCTCAGGGCCAGGCAAGGCCAGTTTATTTCGAAGGAATTGAGCACGCGCTTCTCTAAATTTATTGATCGCGCTTTTGTTGTCTACTTTTCCCAATAACAATGGGCCGGACGGTTTCACCGCGACGAAAGCAATTGCGGCCGATGCAGACATTAGCGTGACCGCAGTTGCAAAACGCAGATGCGATACGAGACGGTTACGAGTAAAACACTGAGGACTTTTCATATGTTTTCAGGTGAGTTGGAGGTTGAACTTTTCAGGGCGACTGACACCCGCCAGTTTGTCAAAATGAAGAAACAAAAGTCAAGCCTTTTTTTCCCTTTTTCTCGGATTCAGCTAATCAGTCGCCCTGGCGCGAGCGCGATGAGACGTAACGCGTTGTCTCTTAGCTCGCTTTAGCTAAACACTCTTGTCGCGCTCACGCCTACTGCGGCTCACATGACAACTTCGAGCGCAGTGTTCGCCGTGCAGGTTGGTGCACTTGTCGTGTTCGCAAATCGAAGCTTTCGCGCCACGGTGATTTTGCCCTTTCGATTACAGGCAACTTGACCCCACTGCCATGCGAGAGTGAAGGATTGCCCTCAGCGAACGCCGGTATCGATGTCCATGTCTACGCGGACAGTCTGGTTTGAGGTAACCCTGAACGGTTGCGGTTTCGCCCGGAGGTGGCCCTTAGGCAGGCGTCCTTGCACATCGAGAATGTAGTCGCCAGGTGGCAGTGCGAGACGATAGTTTCCATTTCCGTCTGCCGTTACACGCGCAATTTCTTTTTTGCCGTCCTGGCTCAAGATGATCAGCGGATATTCGGCGTAGTTTCCGGCGCTGAACTTTGGCGGGGTTCCCTCGGCAAGCTCAACATCTTTAAACGCGAGGATCCTCAAACGTCCTTCAAGGAAACCCGGCACAGCGTTATCGGATGCCAAACAGCCGGCCGGAACCAAGAAAACGCAAGCTAAAAGCAGGGATCTGAGACGCACGACGTACAAAAAATGGGCGGGATAGTTTCTCACCATCCCGCCCAGGCTACAAACTAGACCTTACGGCAATGTCAGCTTCCAGGCGCTGCGCCCGTGCGTGGCCGCGTACAGGACCCGCGCACTGGGCACGATCGTCAGACCGGCGACTTCGACCATAGGAAGTCCAGTGCCTGCGACCACCCAATCGGACGAACCGTTCGCGCGTCTCAGGACACCCCAATCGTTCGAAACATATAGGTCACCGTTCGAATCATGAACGATGTCTGTCGCCGGGAAGTCCGGGAAAGCCGTCGGGCCCGAGCCATCAAGATTCGTCCAAGTCGCGGTGCCGCCAATCGGATCGTAGGTCACTGAGAAGACGTGCCCTGGCGTCGTCGGCGTCAGCGAGCTATAGCTCGAATAGCAAATCCAGGCGTGATTCGCATTTGCCGGATCGACATAGACACCGCTAACGAAACGGTTCGGGTCATTTGAAGCGAGTGAGTCAAGCCGCGTGTAGTGCACAGAACCAGCGGCAGCATCGGCGTTACTGGAGATGAAGACACGGCCAGTCGTGGTTGCTGCCCAGAGGGTACCTGTGTTACTGGGCGTGCGCTCGACCGCAGCGACGTTACCGCCGGCGCGGTCGCCCCAGGCCGAAGAGGTTAGCGAGGCCGATGGAACGCCATCTCCGATTCTGACAAAGTCACCGCAGCCAGGCTGATTTCCGGGCGTGGTGAATTCAGGACAGTTCGCTTCCAGCAACGCCTGGTTGCCGCCCCAGTCCTGCGTCCGCCATACACTAGTCAATCCCACGAAGATCGTGCCGGGAACGGTCGGATCTGCGATGATCGGTTTGTAAAAGAGCGAGCTTTCGGCGAAGAGCGGACCGGAGATTACGACCCATTTGCTCGGGGCGCCGTTCTGGAAGTTCGCATCCGTGTAGTTCGCGAAGAACGTGTTGAAGCGCTGCGCGGAGTTGACGACGTTAAAACCCGACTGGCCACCGTCACCGTAGATAATTTGGGGCCAAGTCACGGCCGAGCCGGTTGTCTCAAATGTGCCGTTGTCCTGTGTGCCGCCTTGAAGATGCTTAGGATTATCAGCAGCAACAGACAGGCTCTGGAACTGCAAAGTCGAAAGTCCCTTGTTCAGATTGTAGAGGTACGTCGGCACTGCCGAGAGAAGTTGCTGGCAGAGCGCCAGGTCCGTTCCGGTGAGCCCGCGATAAGTGGTGCACTGCCCTGAGATGTCCGCGAAAGCTCCGCTCGAACGCATGAGACCGCCATCCCCACCAAAGATTGCTGAATTGGTCCCCGGGATCTCCACGATCGCGTGACTATCCGGGTGCTGACCGTTCGGCGCGATCGGATTCGGCTGACAACAGCTGCCGGGCGGAGTTGGATTTGTGGTAGCGTCCCATGTCATGTCGGTAAATGACGCACCCGCGTCGGCCGAGCGGATAAACGCGCGACCGTTTGTCGTAAAGCCGTAGCTCCCGTAGGAGTACGAACCACCGAGATAGACCACGTCGGGCTTGCCCGGCGGAGAGTAAACCACGTTGTCATACCAGCACTGACCCGTACAGTAGTCTTCGTTCTGTGTCGTTGTCAGATCGGTGAACGTCGGCGACCCAGTCGCAACGTCGTCACTGCGATAGAAACGCGCAGCCGGTGATCCCGTGTTGCCATCGCCAACATACATGCGCGTGGTCCCGCTTCCCAACAGCGTCACGGCAAACTCGGCCCGATCATTAATATTATTGGGAGCGAGCGCCGTCTTAATCTGCGTCCAATTGGCGCCATCGTCGTTTGAGCGCCAGACGCCTCCGCCACTTGCAGTCAGCCTCGGGAATGCGGCCGCATAGAGCGTCGTGTTCGTCGCGTAGTTCGGGTCAAATTCGACGTCGTTGACGCCGCGTGCAGAGCCGAAGCTCGCCTGGATTTTCCCGGCGTCTCCTGGCAGGGCCGGGTTGAGACAAACACCCTCGGGTGCTAAGAGAGCGAAGGTCGCGCCGCCATCAGTGGATTTCCACAGCCCGTACGGCGGGAGACCGGGAGCAAGCGTGACGCCACCACCCGTGACCGAACTGACTCCACGAACAGCGCGAGTTGAACCCACATACATGGTGTTGCCCCTAACCACAATCGATGAAGTCGCGCGGCCGTCGAAGGCTGGGCCGGTATAGGCAGGTGCATCACCGCAAGGCGTCGCCATCACCGGAACGGTCGTGTTCGCGGCTAAATGTGTCCATGTGTTACCGCCATCCGTTGATTTGTAAATGCCAAAACCGGCTTCCGAATCACCCGACGCGTTCGGCTCGCCGGTCCCCGCGTAAAGCGCGCCGGTCGCGGCGTCGTAGGTTAGCGTTCCGATCGCATTTGTCGCGAAGCTGCCGGAGACAAACGTCCAGTCGGCCCTACTGCCGGCAAGTGCATTAGTCGTACGCCAGACCCCGCCGCCCGCTGCTGCCGCCCAAACCCGGCACCTCCTCGTGTTGCAGCTTGGGTCCACGGCAAGGGCAGTGATGCGTCCGGATGTGGTGTAAGCGGCGCCACTAAAAGTTAGAATATCCGGAGCATTCGAGGTGCTGGGTCCCGCAAGAGTCCACGCGCCAAGCGCGTTCGCGGCCTCCCGCCCAGACCTTCCTCTGACACTAGCCCAGGCGGCATGCGCGTTCCGCCTCAATGCAATCGGGATATCGGTGGCGGGGAAGGCTCGCTTCGCGTAATCCTCTTCAGCTGCGGATACCGGCCCGCCTTCTCGTTCAGGCCCAGGCAAGGTCATTTTGCTTCGAAATAACTCAGCGCGATTTTGACGTAATTTATCGATCCCACCTTTGTTTTCTGCTTTCGCCAGAAACACTGGACCGGACGGTTTCACCGCGACGAATGCCGTTGCGGCTGCCGCAGACATAAGGGTGACCACAGTTGCGATACGCAGGTGCGATAGGAGACGATTTCGAGGAGACGAACGCGGAATTTTCATATGTTTGGAGATGCTAATTGAAGTTGAACCTTTATCGAGTTTGGGGACTTCAGATTCGGAGTTAGAACGAGACCGTCAAGAATTTTTGGTATTACATTTTTGTAATGTTGAGCCGAACGTTGGACTCGCCTAAATCCCTTGCTTGGTATGTTCGTCAATATCGCTGAAGCTAGGAGCTGACTTCTAACGATTTTGGACGTCCTGCTTCTTAATTTTTCCTTCTAAATTTCTCCCGTCTTATTCACCCTCTGCTTATGAAAATTCTTCTCGCTGGAATTCTCGGTGGAATCGTCATGTTCATCTGGACATCGATCGCCCACATGGCGCTGCCCCTCGGCGAAGCTGGCATCCGCGAAATTCCAAACGAATCAGCCGCGCTCAGTACGATGCAGAGCAATATCGGTGAGAACACCGGCCTTTATATTTTTCCCGGTCTTGGCGTAAGCAAAGATGCCAGCCGACAGGAAAAGAGCGAAGCCATGAAGCACATGAGCGAAAAAATGGCGGCGAATCCTTCAGGCATTCTCATGTATCACGCACCCGGTCGTCCGTTCGCGCTTGGCAAATCGCTCGGAATCGAATTCGGCACCGAATTGCTTGAATCGATCCTGGTGGTGTTCCTTTTGGCCCAGACGCGTATTGGGAGCTTTCCCGGTCGGGTCGGTTTCGTGCTTGTCGCCGGAATCCTGGCGGCTATTTCGACCAACGTTTCCTACTGGAACTGGTACGGCTTCCCCTGTGTTTATACTGTCAGCTACATGCTCATCCAGATCGTTGGCTTTTTGCTTGTAGGAATTGTTGCTGCGCTGGTGTTGCCAAAACGCACTCCTGCAATCTGAAGGGGGATAATTGAGAACTGGTTACTGAGGAACTGACGCAAATCGCTAAGATTTCGTGCGAAGTTCCCGTACGGTCAGCGCCGGTCTGCCGCGTACAGTTCCATACGTCGCATCAGCTTTATCATCGCTGCGGCTGAAACGCCGTTCCTTGGTCGTGTTCTCCGCTGTCCACGTGGAGCCAGCGGCGTTGGCCTTTAGAAATCTCATGATTTCTTTTTCGGAAAGATCGGTGCCCTTAACGTGGAAATACGTTTCCGAGACGCTTCGGCCATTAGCAAAGGTCACGTCATAGAGATAGCGATCCTTGTGGTAAAGGACACTCACGGTTCCGTCGTCCCGCAGGCGCCGCTGTAGTATTGAGCCATAAGAATCTTCAATTCTATCTGCGCTGTCCCCTAAATTCGCCCAACTGCAGCTCACGGTTGCGAGAATAGCCAGAACAATGACACTGGATTGCTTCACATTCTTTCACTCCGACATTTCGCAGTAATCCGCAACCGTCAGCCCAGTGCTGAGCGAAGATTGCCACACCGTGATAGAATTCTCGACTACAAATGAGTGGCAACCTCGATACTCGAGAATTTTCCATTAAAGATTACGACGCAGCGATCGGAATCTGGCGTCGAGTTGAAGGCCTTGAGATCGCCGAGGGCGATGACAGAGAAGGCATCGCTCAGTTTCTCACGCGCAACCCAGGGCTCAGTAGAGTAGCGATTGATGGAGCGGCAGTTGTTGGAGTCGCCTTGTGCGGACACGACAGACGTCGCGGACATGTTTATCACCTGGCAGTCGATCCTGCCTATCAGGGATGCGGGCTGGGCAAGCGTCTGCTGGACGAATGCCTCAATGGCTTGCGCAGCGCTGGAGTGAAACGCGTTATTATCATGGTAGCCGACGATAACCAGCGTGGCGCTGAGTTCTGGAAACGTCAGGGTTGGGAGGAAATTTCTAGCGCCATCCTAATGGGAGTCGATCTGTAGAAAAATTCAGCGATAGTAAACGAAGGGGTTAGAGCCCAGATCATAGCCACACCGTGTGAAAGTAGGCGGCAGACATTTTCGGACGATCTGGCCGAAACCAGATGATGAATGCATTGTGCAGTTGATCGATCAGCGGTTCTTGCCGCATCGCTTCGTTATTGAAGAAGTCCGCACAGTCGAGCAGATGGCGACGGCTATTCGCGAAATGCATGTTCGCGGAGCGGGATTGATCGGTGCGAGCGCCGGATTTGGAATGTACTTGGCGGCAATTGAGGCCGCGTTGCATGCCGAACTCTCAGAATTCAATCAACACATGGCCCGAGCAGCGGCACAACTCGAGGCAACCAGACCGACGGCAGTGAATCTTTCGCGGGCAGTCGAGCGTCAGCTAATGAGTATTAGCGAAGGGAAAACCGCGCAGGAGAAGAGCCTGCTCGCTCTGCGCACGGCCAGATTAATTGCCGAAGAAGATGAAGAGCACTGTCGGATGATTGGGCAGCACGGATTAGGGCTTATTCAGCAAATTGCGAGAAACAAAAGCGGCAAGCCCGTGAATGTGCTTACACATTGCAACGCGGGATGGCTCGCCTTTGTGGATTACGGTTCTGCTACGGCACCGATCTATGCCGCATACGATAGCGGCGTACCGCTCCACATATGGGTCGCCGAGACCAGGCCTAGAAATCAGGGCTCGAAACTTACAGCTTGGGAGCTGGGCGAGCACGGCGTGCCACATACGGTGATTGCGGACAGCGCGGCCGGGCATCTAATGCAACATGGCGAAGTCGATCTGGTAATTGTCGGAACGGACCGCACGACTTGCACAGGAGATGTTGCAAACAAGATCGGGACGTATTTAAAGGCATTGGCGGCAAAGGATAATAATGTCCCTTTCTATGTAGCATTGCCTTCCTCTTCGCTTGATTGGAGCATGCGGGATGGTTTGAAAGAAATTCCAATCGAAGAACGCGGCGCGGACGAGATAAAACACGCGCACGGCTGGCTAGCAGGACGACAAGTGGACGTGTGCGTTGCGCCAGAGAGAAGTCCCGCTGCAAACTATGGTTTCGATGTTACACCGAGACATCTGGTAAGCGGACTAATTACCGAGCGAGGCGTCTGCGAGGCTAATGAGAAAAGTATTCGCGCACTTTTTCCCGAACACGCCTGATGAGCAAATACGTAAGGTTCACTTGTGAATGCATGCGTCCGGAGATCACACCGTTCCCGGGGTTTGCCGAATTAAACGCGTACAGACGGAAGCTTTGTGAGCTTCAATTGATCGGCATGGATTCAAATGCGATCGGGTTTGGCAATTTGAGCACAAGGGAGGACGTGACCCACAATTTTTATATCACCGGTTCCGCGACCGGTGGAAAATCAGAGCTGACGTCCGCGGATTGTGTAAGAGTGGTGGCCTACGATTTCGAAAGAAACTGGCTCCGATACGAGGGGTCCGCGATTCCCTCATCAGAGTCGCTGACCCACGCCGCGGTTTACGAATCAGATACAAAGGCTGGTGCGGTTATTCATTGCCACGACCTAAAATTATGGACGGTCCTCCTGGATCAGATTCCGACAAGCTCGAATTCTGTTAAGTCCGGCACCCGCGAGATGGCGCACGAAGTAATGCGCCTCTTCAGGGTTACGGATTTACACAGGAGAAGGATTCTCGTGATGGCCGGGCACGAAGGAGGCATCATCACCTTCGGCAGAAATCTTGAAGACGCATTTACCGTTCTAATGGACGCGCGAATGGAATCATCTACTAGCGTTGACAGCGCCTTCCATCAACGTACTCATGCGCGCGATGAGAGATGAGTTTCCTGAACCGACCCAACTGCAGGCCGTTTCTCGTCGAAGATTTCTTCAGATCAGTTTAGTAGGCGGAGCCACGCTTTTGGCCGGGAAATCCGATGTAATTTTCGGAGCTGACACTTCAAACACATCGAAAATGGCTACCAACACGACTTTTACGTTGGGCGGCGATCTGCCGGTCAACCGGCTCGGTTTTGGAGCAATGCGTGTCACCGGACAAGGCATTTGGGGTTGGCCGCCTGATCGAAAGAACGCGCTCAAAGTTCTCAGACGCGCCGTCGAACTCGGTGTGAACCTGATAGATACTGCTGACGCATACGGGCCTGATACAAGCGAACTGCTCATAGCCGAGGCGCTTTATCCTTATCCAAAAGGGCTTGTCATCGCGACGAAAGGCGGTCTGACCCGGCCCGGACCTGGCCAGTGGGTGCCAAACGGACAACCTGAACATCTCAAGCAAGCCGTCGACGGAAGTCTGAAGCGCCTGCGGTTGGAGCGCATCGATTTATATCAATTGCACACCGTCGATCCCAAAGTTCCCATTGAAGAATCCGTCGGCGCGCTCAAACAAATGCAAGATGCCGGAAAGATTCGGCACGTCGGATTATCCAACGTGGACCCGGACGAAATCGCGCGAGCGCGCAAGATTGTTCCAATCGTGAGCGTGCAGAACCAGTACAACATTGAGGACCGCAAATCGGAAAACGTTTTAGCCCATTGCGAGAACGAGAATGTCGGTTTTCTGCCATGGTTCCCAATTGGAGGAGGAGGCGGTTTGAAACCCGAGAATCCGCTGAATGCGGCGGCAAAGGCGCACAGAGTGAGCGTTGTTCAAGTCGCGCTGGCCTGGCTTCTGGAGCGATCACACGTGATGCTGCCCATCCCCGGGACATCGTCTGTTGCGCATTTGGAAGAAAATGTCGCTGCCGCAAAGCTCAAGTTAACTCCCGAAGAATGGAAAGCGATTGATGCGCTGGCCAGTTGAGGCCTGGGCTGCTGCCTTGCCATGCGGGGAGCAGAAGGTCTTCACCCCCAATAATTCGGCGGAGATAAATCCAGAAGTTAATGCGCACCGCGCCCGCCAACGCGGACAGCCCTTCATGTGTCAGCCTTAAGGAGTCGGGAAGGGAGTGATAGTCGGCAGAGGAGTGATACTCGGTGTCCCGGTAGGAGCGGGAGTAGGGGTAACAAACACGATGTTGCCACCTCCACCTCCGCCGCCTTCATTGGACTCTTTCCGATAGCTGATGAAAAGCGTGGCACCCGTTATGGGCGCGATCGTCACTTGAGCCGGACCCGCGATTATCACTCGATTAACAATTTCCGGAGAATTTTGCGAACTGGCTCCTGTACTTAAACTGGCTCCTGTACTTAAGTCGATTCGGGTCGCGGTGAGAACATTCGCCGTCCCAGTATTCTCGGTGTCACCGGTGAGCTTGACCGAAACGACGCCGCGATCAGTTCCTCCTTCCTGGGAAAAATTCGTGATCTTGAGAAAATGATCGTCAGGAACCGTGATTACCAGAGGCGAACTCGTGCCGGTGATAATCCTGCTCTTGAAAGGATTGGCAAACGCAAGGTTTGCAGCAGCCAGTACAATTAGGGTGATCCCACATCGGACAGCGAGCGTTTTCATGTTTGAAGAGATACACGTGGTACTCGCTTCAGCAAGCTCGAAATGGCGGCCGGGCCATACTCACAATGGTCGCAATCTCCTCGCTGGTAGTTGTTGAGATTAACCGGTCCGCGTGATCATTCCAGCCGCGACCCGGAGCAAATTCGTGCTATAATGAGCGGATGACCAGCTTGACCAACTACATCAGCAGATTCCTGTTCGTCCTCGTTCTCGTCTCTGCGGTCTCAATTGGCAGCATCGCCGGTCAACCCGCCGGACTCCTGATCGTGGACAGAGTGCCGAACTTCGGATGGAACATTGGTGTTCACCTCCAGATCGATGGCAGAGACGTGGCAAACATCGTGCAAGGTCGCCGCTACCACGGTTTTTTGCCCGCGGGACAGCATGTTTTGACCGTGTCGCCGGTGCCAAACACCGATCTTCGCATCCCCACGTCGATAACGGTGAACGTACAGCCGGGGGGGACGTATGTATTTAATGCGATGTGGGATTCGAGGATGGTTTTTCTCCGCCCACCAGGGGTGCTGTTGTCCCCCGGAGAGTTGTGGCAACTTCCCAAGTGGCCTCGCTGACTCGTAAGGTCTTCCGTCAGAAGTACAACCGACGGGGTTTTAATCCGGAAGTTAATGAACGCGGCGATAGCCAAAAACGAGCCCTGAGCGTAGCATGAGGCCATGAGGCCTAGATACACCTCCGTCACCATACTTTTTCTCATTCTTGTTTTTGTTTGCATAGCCTCGGTCGGAACCGCCGCCGCTCAGCCGGGTGGACGTCTTATTGTTTTGAGAGCTCCGAATTTTGGATGGAACTTGGCTCTCAATCTTCAGGTCGATGGCAGAACGGTCGCGAATGTTGTGCAGGGACGTCGCTACGATCATTTTGTGCCAGCGGGACGTCATGTACTGACGGCCTCGGCCGTGCCAAACTACTACTTCTATCAGCCGACATCGACCGTGCTCAACGTGCGGCCCGGGCAGACGTACGTATTCACGGCAATATGGCAGGACACGGATCGTGTTGTTCTCGTCCCATCAGCCCTGCCTCCGGGACAGGCATACTAGACCGAACACACTGCTCAACTGAAAGCGGTCTAACTGCAGTGAAGCTTCGCAGTCTGCCAAGTCGAACGCACTCGTCGTTGCGATGGTTAGCTGCCAATAAGTTCGTTATTCCTCGGAACTTGACGGCCGCTATTTGATCTTCGCCAGAATTTTTTCCATCTCGTTCCGGCGGAAGGCGCGCAGCGTGTGGCTCTTGACGTTGCCGAGCGAGCCGATCTTAAGCATGAACGCGCTTATCGTCTCATTATCCGGCGCATCGAATATCACCTCAGCGTCGTAAGCGCCCATCGTCCAGAACTCCTCCACGACCTTCATCCCCATTTTTTCCGCCTCCGCCAACGCGGCGTCGCCGCACTTAACGGTGTCTTTGATGTTTCGAATACCCTGGTCCGTAAACTGAATCAGACCGACATAAGTAGCCATAATGTGTTACTCCTTTCGTGATGTGTGAAAGATTATTGGGAAACTTCCTCCGCGCAAAGGTACAGAAGACTTGTTGCGTACCGCCGTTGCAGATCAAAATAATACGCAGATGTCGCGTCATTAAACTGATCTAGCGATGGAACCTAGCGAAGCTCTTGGCATTGCAGCGCAAATCGCCGTTACGCTGGCGGGTTTTGCCGGTGTCGTGGTCGTTTTTCGACGGGAATCGATTCACGAATGGTTGCCGGTCGACAAACTCCGGCTTCGGCTGCTCCTGACGAATTCAATCCTTCCACTGGTATTGTGCATGATCGGGATCCTGTTGCTGACGATCAGGCCCGTGTCGACAGGCATCTGGAGATGGTGCAGCGGCTTTGCCTTCGTCGTTTCTTTGGTCTTTGCCGTCACTATGATGAAGCTGTTTCGCCGCCTGGATCTGCGGGAGATACAACGTGAGCGCGTCACTCGGTTTGTTTTTTATCTGTTCGGAACCTTGGGCATAGCAGCAAACCTCTTGCAATTATACAACGCTGCCTTACTCGGCGTATTCTGGCCATTCTTTACTGGCATTGTCGTTCAACTTCTCACCGCGATATTCCAATTTGCGCGGATGATTCTCCTGCGCCCCGACTAGATCGACCGTATCGATTCGAACGTGCCGTAGCGGCAAACCCTACTAGGCCGGCTCGATATCGTGAAGCCGGCCGTAATCAACCGTAAGCCGTCCGCCACCGTGCTCGGTGTAGATTTCGACAAACCGATGGCCGAATTGAATATCGCGCCAGCTATAATCCTTCTGCGTTTGAACCGAGGCCGCGATCACCGGGTCGATCCCAACGACGGACACTATAAACAGCGCACGCCTGGCCTTCAGAGATTCAAAGGTCTCGCCGCAAAGCGGGCTCTTGTCGTCGATCGTGTGCCGCAAAGTCAGTGCCGCGGGAAAAACCGTCAGCCGATCGAAATGGAGTTTGAGGACATAAAAGTAGCGGAAATCTCCGCCTTCGAGCAATGGCTCGTCGCGCGAAAACATGATCCGGAACTCCGCCTCCACCATGCTGTGCTGATTTTCGTTGCCAATGCGAACCATCAGCGTCGGCTTCCCATTCAACGGCGCAACGACCATGGAATTGCTGAACACGACGCGCGCAATCGGTCGCGAAAAGCGCACGAAGATTAGGCCGGTCATCACCGCGAGCAAAAATATCCCGGTCATGATTTCAACGGTGCTGACGATGTGGCCATAAAGCGTTTGCGGATACATGTGGCCATACCCGACAGTCGCGAGCGTTTGCACACTAAAAAAGAAGCAATCAAAAAACCAATGCCCACCCGTGCTGCCAGCGATGCTGTCTTGCTGGAGACTGTACAGGGCCGCGAAAACGAGATTTAGCCCGATATACAGACTAGCGACAAACGCTGCGAACTGTGGCCATCTCAACCCAATCAGCCACCGATAGACATCGCGCCACCGCCAGGCGTCTGTGCCGACCTTAACAAACTCGACCTGACCAGCGCGGAGCGAAACCTGATTGTGCCTTCTCCTCACGTTGATCTAATCCGCAGGCACGATCAATCCGTCAACAAATTCAGCGATGGCCCTGAAGATCTGTTGATCAATATCTTCCTGCGTTTGGCCGCTGGCTTGAAGCAGGCGTTTCGGTGCGCGCAAGGAATGGTCGCCGCCTTCAACGAGATGCAAAAAGTTTGGTGCTTTCATCTCTGATCGCACGCGCTCCAACAGATCCAGCGGGCAAAGCGAATCGCGAGTGCCTTGCACAAACAGAATTGGAGTCGTGAGAGCGCGCAAAACTTGGTCGCGGAGTTTTGTGCGATCGCCCATCGCACAGAGCGGATATCCAAGGCAAACTACTCCTTCCACATTTTCTTCGAGTGATAAATGACATCCAACCCGGCCGCCCATGCTCTTGCCGGCCAGGATCGTGATGGCAGGCTCATATCTCTCGCGCGCCTGGCTTAATGCCTTTCGGTGTGCTGCGATTAATTGTGGCAATGAATCGGGGCGTTTTCGGCCATCGCGCATGTAGTTGTAATCGAAGGTTTCGACGGTCCCGATTGCGGACAAACGCTCTTTCCAATTTTGCATCCAGGGATGCGAGGAAGGCGCTCCTGCACCTGGAGCAAACAAAAGCAATGGTGTCATTCCTTGCAGTCGCCTCGTAAGCGGGAAAGCCTACGCTGTACTCAACAGCTCTGAAAGCTTTTCAGAAACCTTACGTGGAAGCCCGGATGACTAGGAGAACAATCTCGGCAAGACGTTGGCAACGAAGTCGACCAAACCGTGGCCAACCATGTTGGCCACCAGATCACGGCGCCACAAATAGAAAACGGTCATGATTGCCCCTGCCGCGAAGGCGATAAGAATGTTAGCCGCGCCGCCTGACCAATGGCCAAGCGAAAAAATGACCAGCGGAATTGTGACCGACCAAAAGCGTCCAACACCAAGCATCTGCAAGCGTTCGATCGCATAACCGCGGTAAAATAATTCTTCTACCACGCCAGCCCGGAAAACAATGAGTGTAATTAACCAGAGCGGCAATTTCTCGAATGCGGCAGAGCCCGGACCATGCCCGTACTCGGTAACGTAAGCCAGTCCCCCAACGATCGCTGCCGATACAACGGCGATGACGAGCCCCCACAAAATCGACTTCCACCAGCGAGCCGTGCCGAGGCCAATAGAGCGCATCGGCAAACGTTCGCCGCGGCGCACAATCACCAGGAGAGCGGCCGCACTCGCCCAGATCAGCGTTTCCTTTAGAATTGCTGATGCAACGGTGATTTCGGGTACAAAAAACACGAACGCATGGCGAATTAGTACCATCGCGAACAACGCTAGGGACAGGCTTACCCAGGTCACGCGGGAAACGTTAGCGGCCATTGACGGCCTGTCGGTCATGAGAAAGGACGACGCTTCAATGCTGTCTCTTTCCATGGCTTTCCATTGAGATGTCGCCCGAGACAGTTTGGATTCAAGAAATCAGAAGATTCTTTTCTTCCGCGTCGAATCCACTTTGCGCAATTACCCGTCGCTCTATTGCACCGTCACAAGCGTGCCGACGGGCAGTTCAGAGAAAAACTTGCGAGCAGCTTCCTCCGGCAACCGAATGCAGCCATGCGATGCTGGGTAATTCGGCACGTACCCCGCGTGCATGCCAAAATCGAGACAGCTCAGTCGCATGAAATACGGCATCTCGACATGGTAGATCGTGGAACGATGGTTTCGTTCCTTATTAGTGATCACAAATTCGCCCCTTTTCGTCGAATAACCTGATCGGCCAGTCGAACATTGCGCGCGATACACCGGCACGCCGTTTTTAACGAGGGCGACCCGCTGTAAACCGAGAGAAATTTCGAGGCGCAACCGATCGGGCGATGGTCCGCCGCCGAGAAGAATTTGTGCGGCGCGCCAGTGACCTGTCTCTGCGGCAACGTCCAACGCGGACATCTTGTTCCGGCTCGTCAGTCGGTTCCGGGTGGCACCTGCATCGAGCAGAGCGCGAAGGTAGTCGTCCTGTCCAAGCCCCGCGGCAAGCATCACGACGGTAAGATTTCTGTCTTCTTCCACGTAGCTGCGAAGCGATTGCGAAGAAAGCAGCGCTAGAAAATCCTTATCACAATGCGACGGCAAAACGGTGTTGGGATCTGCTCCACAAGTGAGGAGTGTGTTGAAAAGAGAGGAGTTGTTTCCCGCGATGGAATACGCAAGAAACGGCACCTTCTTGCCCTCTGGCGTCGGAGGCACTGAATGTTTGCCGAGAACCAACCGGATTTGTTCCTTCTTCCCGGCTTGTAGCGCCGCGATCAGAGCGCGTCGCGTACTGCTTGTCCACTCTGGCATGACGGGCAAGCGCTCCAGCGCTGTCTCGATAATCTCCCGGTTTCCACCGTCGAGCGCCATTCCCAGAAGATCGCGCCCGTCGTTGGTCGGCGCTTCCGCATGAAGATTGTCAGTACGTGCGAGGAGCAGTTGGAACATTTCGGCATTGCCGTACATCGCTGCCGCCATCAGCGGCGTAAAACCATTCTTATCGGCAAGATCAACCAACGCACCGGCGTCAAGGAGCCGATGCGCCGTTTTCCAATCCTGTTGCGATGTTGCGATCAGCAACGGCGTGCGTCCTTGCGCATCGCGCCCGTTTGGATCGACATGTTCGATCAAGCACAGGTCGATCAGCGAATCGCGCTGAATGGTGACCGCGCGAACCAGTTCCTCGGGAGAGATGGAGATGCGCGCAGGCGGCTCAGGGCCAACCGCTATAGACCAAAACAATATCAAAAACACGACGCCTGCCGCGAAGACGAACCGCCTCTTGAACGCACGCATAAACACAGTTGGGCCGGTAATTATACGCGATTCGCCAAGAAATGTAGTACTGCGACGATTGAATTGCGAGCGCACCTTTGAGTAAGCAGGAATTGGACGTGTCCAGTTGAACGTTGCATGTTCAGTGCTGTCCAAATTCAAACCGATGCGCTTAGCCATTTTGTCCCTGTGCGTTGCATTCAGTACATCGTTCGCAGCGCAACCCGAGGCCGGCCCAACTTCCAGTGTTCCCCCGGCTGCGGCGGAGGCCGGGAAGGACGTGGTTCACCAACTGAACAATGCTTTTGCCAAAGTCTTCGAAACCGTGGCGCCGAGCGTTGTCATTATCGAGATTTCCAAGAAGAATGAAATCAGCGAAAGCTCGCCCTTGGACGACCTGTTCTTTCAAGGACCGCCCGATGAAAACAATCCGCGGCGAAATCCGGGTGGGGTACGTCCGGTCCAAAGCGAAGGCTCTGGTTTCATCGTGCGGCCCGATGGCTACATCTTCACGAATTTTCACGTAGTGGAAGGCGCGGACAAAATCGACGTGAAGTTGAGAGACGGACGGAATTTTCCAGCAACGGTGGTGGGCACTGACGAGAAAACGGATGTCGCTGTCATTAAGATTGACGCGAAAGATTTGCCGGTCGTCCAGCTTGGTGACAGTAATGCTGTGCGGGTTGGGCAGTTTGCGTTTGCCATCGGCGCGCCATTCAAGCTCGATTATACATTCACCTATGGAGTGATCAGCGGCAAAGGCCGAAGCAAATTGTTTCAGACAGGCGGCTACTCCATCTCGGATTATTTGCAGACTGACGCCTCAATTAATCCGGGAAACAGCGGTGGCCCACTTTGCGACATTGATGGCAAAGTGATTGGGATGAACACGCTGATCAACGGCATGAACCGGGGGCTGGGCTTTGCAATTCCAATCAATATGGCAAAGGAAATCGGCACAGAGCTGGTCGCCGGCCACAAGATCACAAGGCCCTGGCTGGGCATTCGCATCGAGACGCTGGGCGACGACCCGACAATCCGGGATTTGTTTAAGGGCGCCGAAAAAGGAGTGGTGGTCCGTACCATCGAAGCCGATGCGCCTGCTTCCAAAAGTGATTTGCACCCGTTCGACGTGATCACCCAGGTGGATGGAACGCCGATCGAAACAGACTCGCAGCTTCAGCACGAGATTTTAAAAAAGAAGGTCGGCCAAAATGTCCAGCTGACTGTTTGGCGCAAAGGTCAGACCATAAAAGTCCCCATCAAAACCGGTGAATTGCCGAATGAGATTGCGCGAACATCAAATGCGTTGCCGACCCAGCCGCGGCAACCGTCACAGGAAAATGTCGGCAAATTTGGCTTGCAGGTGCAGGAATTGACGAAGGAAGTTGCGGAACGTCTGCATCTCCCCGTCGACAAAGGTGTGATCGTAACGGATGTGGAGGACAACAGCATCGCTGCGGCCCAGGACATCCAGCGCGAAGATGTCATTACGGAAGTGGACGGCAAACCCGTCACGAACGTGCAATCCTTCCGCGAAGCGCTGAACAAAGCCGATCCAAAACGCGGCGTTCTCCTTTACCTCGATCGCAAAGGCAGCAAAACTTTCGCCGTGCTTAAAGCAGGCAGCTAACGCACTGTAGCCATGACGCTGTGGGCCGTTAGATAGGGCGACCGGCCACGGGCCGGTGGCTACAGAAGATTGCAAGTCGCGCAAATCGATTCTGCTCATTGCGGCGAATGCGCGCGGAGATACTCAGATAACGGCTGGTTATCGATGTAGAGCTGATCGAGGGCTGCGTCCCCACGGCGCACGCGAACTGTGACGTAGGCATTCTGATTGTCGCGGCGATTGTTCTCCACATATGCGTGTTCCGCTGCGGCTGCGTTTGCTTCGGCAACCCAGAATTTGTTGAACGGGAAACGCACCTGCTGTTTGCCTCCCCACCACCAGACTGATTCAACCGGAACGGCATCGTCGGTTCCCGCCGCTTCGGTTGTGAGATGGTCAATCTCGGCAAAACCATCTGTGCTTTGCTTGAGCACAGCGTACACGGGCTTATTACCTGCTTCGAATTTCGCAGGCGCAGCGAATTCCTCCGCAGTGAAACGTAACGCGATGTATCGGCCGCGGATCACATCGACCGGATCAACGGGCGCAGTGCGGAATTTCCAGATGCGACCCTGTTTAAGGGTTTGGTCGCGTTGCCAGACCATCGTGGCCGGCACGGCTAATTGCGCAAGCGCCACCACGCCGAAAATCAGAATCCGTAACATCTTCATGATGCGGTCCGTCGTTTAAACAACAGCAAGTTGGCAACGAGAAATCCCACGCCCACAATGATGAAGCCGACTCCGCGAGCGACAAAGCTGAGGTCATTATCAAAGAAACGGCAGATCGCCAGCGCAGCGATCAGTAGAAGCCCAAAGTTTGCGCGGGCGATGCTATTTGTGCGGATGCCGCGGGCGAGAATGTCGATCCCGAGCAAGAGCGCGTAGCAGTTCATGACCGTGCCAGCTGCGAACGAGCAGCGTGTGCTTCGCCATCTGTCGTTTGGAAATTCGCACAGATGAGTGATGGCCCACGCGATGGCGGTGACGATCGGAAAAAGAGCCGCTGAAAGACTAAACTCAGCGCGTCGACGCAGAAGATCGAAACTCGCCAGACAAACAGCAGCAATTGGAAATAGCAGTTCGACAACCACTGCCAGATTCGCCGCCGAAGTGCGTGGAACCGACGCGACACGGTACGTCATGTGCCAGTTTGATTCAAAGCTGAGCACAATCGTAACGACACCGATCGCAATTCCACCGAGCAATGCGAGCAAATGCAAACGTCCAGCCGGCTGCGGGAAAAATTTGATTCCGCAGAGATAAATCGCTGTCGCCAGTCCCGCATACGCGATTGCGCCGACATTGGCGTCTGCGAAATCTGCAGTGGCGCCAACGCCGAACATTGCCGCGAGCGCCACGGTGATTACGAGTGTGGCCGTTTCCCGGCTGTCACAATCAGACCGAAAACGAATCGCAACATACGGAATCACCAGCGTCAAAAGAAACCAGAAGAGCAGCGGGTTTCCTGCCGACGAAGCGGGTCCCCACCGCGCAAACAGCCACAGAACGCAGCCAATTACATACGCAATCACGCCAAGACTGGTGCGTAACAGATAAACGATCACGATGCTCAATAACAACCATGTGCGCATGAAGTCGGCGAAGGTTCCCTGCACTTGATACGTTTGGCTGATCAGCGAAATAGCTGTGGCTACTGCCGCCACATCGAAAATGGCGGCAGCTTCGCGCCACGGCCGCGATTCATTCCTCCGCATCAACGTGAACACGACCAAAGCTTGCGCGATGAGAAGCGGCAGGAACGCGACTCCTGCGCGGGTGGCGCGGCTTAAGTCATCCCAATTGTGCGCGATGAGCAGAATGATTCCCGCGGCAACTAACGCCGACCCGAGCGCTGCCAATATAACGAACGCGAAGTTGACTCGGGGTTGATCATGCTCGTAATAGCCGTCAATTGCTCGAGCGTTTTCAGAGCTGATCACGCCGCTGGCTACTAATTCTGGAAGCTGCGATCGCAGCCAGCGAATTGCCCGCCGATTTCTGACGCCTGCCACGCGCCAGATTCAATCAGAATCGGTGTTGATCTGAAAGCGAATTGTGCGCCTAGCTTTTTCGGCTGCCGACAATCACCAGCACGACTCCGCCGACCAGACAGATTCCGCTGGCGACCGGCGGAAAATTGATTCCGTGACTCTCTTTGTGAGTGATTTCAAGCGGGCCTAATTGGGCGTCTTTCTTTTGTGTGGTCCAACCCAAACCGCCCCAGGCAAAGCCGATCACGCCGACAATGATCAGAACGATGCCGATGATTGCGGCTGGTTTCACGATGCCGAGCTTACAATGGCCGCCGACCTGAGAGCAATTGAATGATCAGCACCACAATTGCAATTACGAGCAGGATATGAATGAACCCGCCCAGCGTGTAGGAGCTGACCAACCCAAGCAGCCAGAGCACCAGCAAGATCACAAATATTGTCCACAACATAGAGGTTTCCTTTCGGTTAAGTCATACCTACCTTCGCGCGAGGCAGTTCTGCTGCGCTTATCGAAGTCAAATTTTTTTGTGACGCTTTGGCGTTGATCGGTTGAACGGCTCTAGAGCCGACGCGCTATGAGAAACTGGCGAGGTTGCCCGCATTGGAAAACGCAAATGCGTTCGAAGACTAGTTTTCGTCAACGGCTACCGATGATATCGCGCAGATTCCAACCGCTCGCTTCGAGCTTTTCGCGTGCGGTATCGTAATCGCTTTGGGTCAACTCGGCGACGACTCGCACCGCGCGATCGCGCAGCTTCGTGCTGGTGGTATGCAGGTCGATCATCAGATTGCCGCGGACTTTGCCGAGCACGACCATGGCGCCGGTACTGATTATGTTCAGCGCGACCTTCGTGGCGGTTCCGGCTTTCAGGCGTGTCGATCCGGTAAGAATTTCTGGCCCAACTGCGAGAGTAATCACCAAATCGACGTGCGCCGTTGTAGCCGGGATCGATGATCCCGGAGCGCCGGCGTCAGCGACACCGGCTACAGCCGGATTGCACGTGAGCAGCATCGTCCTCGCGCCTACCTGCTTCGCGCGCGCAAGAGCGCCGAGTACAAATGGCGTCCTGCCGCTGGCCGAAATTCCGATTACAACATCGGCATCTCTTATTCGGCGCCCATCCACGGCTAATGCGCCAGCAGTTTCGTCGTCTTCCGCGCCTTCCGCGCTGCGATACATCGCAGACACGCCGCCCGCGATTACTCCCTGTACAAGCTCGCGCTGTGCGCCAAAAGTCGGTGGGATTTCGCTCGCATCAAGGACGCCAATGCGTCCGCTGCTCCCGGCGCCGATATAAAACAACCGGCCACCGTTTCGCAGCGATTCAGCCACAATTTCAATCGCTCTCGCCAGCTCGCCAACAGCGGCGCGCAATGCCTCCTGAACGAACTTTTCTTCTTCAACAAAAACTTCGACTAATTCTCGTCCATTCATTTTTTCCAGATTCTCCGAGCGCGGGTTGCGCTGTTCGGTCAGCGCCGCGGCCAGACTGTCGATTTCATTTTGGGACGGATTTGCGTGAAACGTAGCGTGACCGCCGGCTTCTGCCGCGAGCAATGCGGCGCCTAATTCAGGAGCGCGTTCCGCGATTGCCACGCGAGCATCAGGCAGATTCTTTTTGAGTCTACGCCGAAACGCGTGGGTGTAGATTGAGTCACGGTGAAACAAACCGCCAATCAGCGCCACTTTTGGTGCAAGTAGATGCAGAGCGGATGCGACAGCCTCGGTGTATTCGCACAGGACGCACGCGCCTTCTTCGATGATCTCCATCATGCGCGCATCGCCCTCGGTCGCCGCTTCAAAAACCACCGGCGCCAGCATCGCGATTTCCATTTTGTCCGCCGTCTGCACCCAGCGAACCAGTTCATCCAGATTGTTCAACGAAAGCGCATGCAGGATTTTCGCGGTGAAACGGATCGCGCCGCGATGCAAATCATGTTCCCGCAGGATCAGACGAAGCGCCTGAATGGAAAGAAAATAACCGCCGCCCGCGTCGCCCAAAATGTGCCCCCAGCCTCCAGCTCTCTCGATTCGATTGCCCCGGCGTCCGGTGACTGATGATCCGCTTCCAGCGTTGACGACGATGCCATCCCCGTGATCGAGGGCCGCTGCGAGCCCCGAGTCGCGATCGCTGCCCGTAACGATTTTGGCGTTTGGCCAAACCTCGAGACAGATTTGCTTGAGCGAACTGCGATCTTCCTCAGTGCCGCAACCGGCAAGGAAAACTCCCGCGCGATCGATCTGCTTTGGCAGCTCAGCAAGAATCGTGCGCAGACGATCGGATGTGGTGAGCCGGAAATTCGATGGGGGCAGTTTTCCGTGGTCGATAACGCGAAATTCGCAGCTCGGTGCATTCACTCCAGCCACAGTTTCCGCAAGCACCCAGGCGGTTTTCGTGCCGCCGCCCTCGACCCCGAGGATGCGCTCGCCGGGTTTCATCACTTCCTATGCTTACTCGTTTTTGTGGAAAATTGAAAGGTGCATCGGCTTCTCCGAAGGACGATCGCCATGCGTTGAGGACAACACGTTCCACCTTTGCCGACAATTTCGTATGCTCGTATCGTGCAGAATGACAGTGGACGAGAAGCAAGCCGCAAAACGTCACCAGCAGCTGCGAGACGAGATCCGGAAGCACGACCGTCTTTATTACGATGAAGCCGCACCGATAATCGGCGATCGCGAATATGACCGGCTCTACAAGGAACTGGTCGATGTAGAGACTCAATTCCCCGATCTTGTTACGCCGGACTCACCCACTCAGCGCGTGGGCGGCAAACCGTTGCAAGCATTCGAGCAGGTTTCGCACCTTATTCCGATGCTGAGCCTCGATAACACTTACTCGGAAGAGGAAGTTAAGAATTTTTACGCGCGCATCCAGCGACTCTTACCGAATGAAAAAATCCCTGTCGTAATCGAGCCAAAAGTAGACGGCGTCGCGGTTTCGCTCATTTACGAGAACGGCAAGCTCCGCCAAGCCGCGACGCGCGGCGACGGAAACGTGGGCGACAATATCACACAAAATATCCGGACGATTCGCTCGGTGCCGGACCACCTGCGTGGAGCAGCGCCAAAACTTCTGGAAGTGCGCGGTGAAGTTTATATGGACCGGAAAGGCTTCGAAAAACTTAATGACGAACGCAAGAAGCAAGGGTTGCCCTTGTTTGCAAATCCCCGCAACGCCGCGGCCGGTTCACTCAAGCAACTCGATCCAGCCATCGTGGCGAAACGTCCGCTGGGCATCGTGCTTTACGGAACGGGGGCAACTGAAGGAATGGATATCGATCTTCACTCGGAGATTTTCCCTCTGCTCAAGAAGCTGGGCCTGCCGACTACGGAGCGCTGGTGGGTAGCAGCGTCAGTCGAAGAAATTTTGGATGCGATCCACGAGCTGGATGCGATCCGTCACAACTTTGCTTATCAAACCGACGGCGCAGTGGTGAAGGTAAATACGTTTGCGCAGCGCGAGCGACTCGGTTTCACCGCCAAATCGCCGCGCTGGGCAATCGCATACAAATACGCGGCGGAACGGGTCGAGACGCGTTTGAACGACATCATAATTCAGGTTGGGCGCACTGGGATTCTCACGCCAGTAGCGGTGCTGGAGCCCGTGCTTGTAAGCGGAAGCACTGTCGGTCGCGCGACGTTGCACAACGAGGACGAAATTAAACGCAAAGACATCCGAATTGGTGACACGGTAGTGATCGAAAAGGCCGGCGAAGTCATCCCGGCGGTGGTTGAAGTTGTGAAATCGAAGCGTCCGCGCAGCGCGAAGCCGTTCGATTTTTCAGAGCACATTCAGGGCAAATGCCCAGTGTGCGGCGGTCCCATCCGGCGCGACCCGCAATTTGTCGCCTGGCGCTGCGAAAATCTTCAGTGCCCAGCGCAGACAACACGACGCGTGGAATTTTTCGCGGCGCGCGGTGCGCTCGACATTGAAAGTGTAGGCGGAATTGTCGCGGATAACGTGGTTGAGCGTGGCCTCGTGCGCGAGCCACTAGATCTGTTTGAGCTAAAGGTTGAGCAACTCGCCAAATTAAATCTGGGCACCGAGGAAGCGCCTCGCGTCTTCGGCGAGAAAAACGCGACCAAAGCAATCAATGCGATCGAGCGCGCTAGAACTTTGCCGCTTTCGCGCTGGCTTTACGCCTTAGCTATTCCAGACGTGGGAAAAACCACAGCAATGGATCTCTCTCGGTTCCACGACACGCTCAACGACGTCGCGAACTCTCTATTGCTTCAGGACGTGGCAGATTACGAGGAAAAAAAGAAACAAGCCAACGAGCTGCGACGCAAAGATCCGCAGGCGTATCATGTATTAAGAAACGATCTCGCCGAAATTAGGGACAGGTTGATCAAGACTGGATTCGCGAAGCAGTCAAAAACCAAACATGTGAAAGGAAGCGGAATTGTCACCGAAATAGGGCCGGTGGTGTCGAAAAGTGTTCTTGATTTTTTCGCATCCGCAACCGGCAAAAGAATTTTGCAGCGATTAAAGGACCTGGATATCCAGCCGAAGAGCGAAAAAGTTTCGTTAAGAAAAGCGGCGGAGTTACCGCTTGCTGGAAAAACCTTTGTGCTGACCGGAACGCTCCCGTCGATGACGCGAGAAGAAGCGAGAGAAAAAATCGAAGCGCTTGGTGGCCACGTCACCGGCAGCGTTAGCAAGAAAACCGATTACGTGGTGGCAGGCCGCGAACCAGGGAGCAAATTCGACAAGGCAAAAGAACTGGGCATTTCCATCCTCAACGAAGCTGAATTTCGGAAGGAGATTAGCGCCTGATCTTTTTCTGACCTACAAACTGCACCGGCGAGGGAGATGCCAGAGATAGATCGCATCAATCTAAGAAACACTTAGCAAGAGCTTTCTTTGCCATGCCAAGCGCGTGCGCTATTTTTGCGGCTTCGTTCTCAAGGGAAATGACTGTCCGCAATGGGACCTCCAGATCCGTTCCAGCAACCCACTCAGCAACGCGAGCGACATCGCTGTGGTTGCGACTGACAATGCCTTCTGTGGAGCCCTGAAGAATGCGAATTCTATGCTTACAATGCATCCCATTCTCCCCGGCAGGGCACGTGCAATACGCAGATAAATTTGTGCGGTTCCGTCGAAACGAGACGTGGCACGGTTCGGGTGCCGACCCTTGGACTAGAAATTCGACTGCGTCAACCGGCTTTGTGAACGGCGATCATCACGGATACCGGGGAGACTTTGCAAGCTTTTTATCAACTCTGGGCAGAAGCGAGAGCAAGACGCTTTCGTCTAAGATGTGAGAGGCACTCCGAGCAGCTTACGGCGTGCGCGGCACCTCTGAGCTAAGCGAGAGCGGAATAGCCTGATTCCCGGCAGGTGTGGCGGGGGCAAGCAATGGCCCGGTTCGGCTGGCCGGATGAAGTGTCGCCTGCACATGGAAAGTCAGTTTTTGATTCCCCCGCATCACAGTGATCGGGACGGTATCGCCTGCAGTGACGAAGAACGAGGCATCGAGCACATCTTCTGGTTGAGTCACTTTTTTCTGACCTACTTGTAAGAGAATATCTCCGGATTTGATTCCGGAACGGGCGGCCGGCGTTTCCTCCATGATCTGCGTCATTTCCGCACGTGAACCTTCCACCGGTTGAGCCGCCTCCGAAACGTTAATCCCAACCCAGCCGTGTCTGGCCTCGCCGAAACGAACAAAATCGCTGCGGATTTTCTCCGCTGCTTCGATCGGCACCGCATAACACGCCGACTTGTTTTCGAGACTGCTAACCACGATGCCAACGACTTCCCCTTTCATGTTCAAGAGCGGCGCTCCAGCTTCTCCGCGTTGCGTCGGCAGATTCAGGCGCACGTGAGTCGTGGAAAAATAACGGCCCAGATATTTTCGATCGAATCCCGCGACCAACCCGAAGCTAGGCGTTTCCGGCAGATCTAAAGGATAACCAATCGCCACGACAGGAGCCGCGACTTCCAGTTCTTCGGATTTACCGACCGGCAGCGCTGGAGTGGTCTCTTCGACCTTTAACATCGCGGTCCCACTGCGGATATCTGCCAAAAGTTGGCGCGCCGGATATTTCTTACCGCCGAATTCGATGGTGAAATTGCCCGCCTCTCCTCCCACTGTATATGCGGTATAAAGCGTGCCGGTCGGGTCGATAAAAAATCCGGTGCCGCAAATTTCGCTGTGTTCATCGGCCCCATGAATTTTGACGACCGCCTTGGCGGCTCGCGCAAAGATGTCCTTGACGTGCTGGCTTATTGCCGTGGCGGACTGCTCCTGCGCGCAGAGCAAACTCCCGCCTGAGAAGAAAATCAGCGCGAGGGCAACTATTCTGTGCTTAGAATCTGAAAGTGGGCTCATAACTCACGGGGACGCTATCGAGCACGTAACGCGGAGGGGCGGCTCGGTGAGTCTGGGCGCTTTCATGAAAACTGCGAACCGGCTGCGTCCTGAGAATCTGTGTGGCGACCGGAGATGCGAGGCTCCATTCTCCTTCGGTATTCGCCGGCACCGATATGGCCGGCGGGCTCTGGAGAGCGACACGAGCCGTCTCGGGCTGCTGATAAATCTTCACTGAAATTATGGCGGCACAAAGCAGGACAGCCGTGACGGCAGCGGGATAGGAGGTTAAAGAACGAACATCCAGTTGCAACATGAAGTTGTGAGCGCGTTCCAGGCAAATGCGCCAAAGCGGCTGGCGAAGCAATTCATCACGCTGCCGGCGATGAAATTCATGCAGGAAATTCTCAAAGTAGGCAGGCGGCGGCTGCTCGTAACGCTTCAACCGAAGCAGTCTCGCGATTTCGCTATCGTTAAATTCCTCCATTTTCAGTGCCGGTTAAGAAACAGGATTTTTCCGAAATTCATCCAGATAATTTTGCAATTGTCGATTCGCGTAGAAGAGCCTGGAACGTACTGTTCCTTCTGAAACTCGCAAGATTTTACTGATCTCTGCGTGGGGCATCCCTTGAATATGAAACATGGTGACCACGGCTCTGTGTTCATCAGACAATTTCATCATGGCCTCGTTCAATCTTCGCTGCAGCTCCGAAAGATCAGCTTCTCGTACTGGACTACTCGTTGCCGTTAGTTCCAGGAATTCCTTGTCGTTGTGAATGCTCGCGTCCACGTCATCCAGACTCAGTTGAAATCGGCGGCCGCGCTTCTTGAGAAAATTCAGGGTCATATTTACCGCGATCGAATGAATCCAGGTGTAAAAAGACGATTTGCCGCGGAATCCGCGGATTGCTTTGTACGCTTTGGCAAAGATATCCTGCAAAAGATCGTTCGTATCCTCGTGGTTCGAGGTCATGTTGTACACCAGGCCGTAGAGACGCGGCGTGTATTTGATGACTAGTTCGTCAAAAGCGCTGGCATCGCCCGACTGCGTGCGCTTGACCAACTCCTGATCTGGGTCGGTTCTCGGCTGGTCCATCGCGTCGCGCTTAGATTTAGCACGAGCCTCAAGACCCGACGACAACAAATCAGAGATCCGGCGAGCAGGTAATGCGACTGAGGCATTCATCTTTTGTTCACACGCAGTGATCCGGATCAGCGCCGGTCGCGCAGGGAAAGCAGCCAGAGCAAGTTACCCAGCGCAGCGATAAATGCCGCAACGTAAGTGAGCGCGGCCGCGTTCAAGACGCTGTTCACACCCGCAGCTTCCTGTCCTGGCTGAACGATTCCCATTTCACGCAAAATAATTTTCGCTCGGTGCGAAGCATCGAATTCCACCGGTAACGTAATCAATTGGAAAACGACCAGGACCAGGTAGCAGTAAATGCCGAGTGTAATCAGACCGGTGATCCCAAAGAAAAGGCCGCCGATGATGATGAACGGCAGCAGTTGCGACGCGATCATCGTCACGGGCACGATCGCCATTCGCGCTTTCAGCGGCGCGTACGCCCTGGCGTGTTGAATGGCGTGACCGGTCTCGTGCGCAGCTATCCCCAGCGCTGCTACCGAAGGAGTATGATAAACATTACTCGACAGGTGCAGTTTCTTATCCCTCGGATCGTAATGGTCTCCGAGAAAATCATTAGTTTCCACAACCTCCACATCACGTATTTGCGCCGCCTGCAGAATTTCTTGCGCGCACTCGGCGCCTGTGATGTTGGAGCTTGCTCGCACCTCGCCCCATTTTCGGAACGCGCTGGTTACACGAATCTGCGCCCAAATTCCCAGAATCAACGGAACGCCGATGTAGAGCAGCCAGTGAGATCCAAAACCGAAACCGTAGGGATAAAACATATCGAGTTTAAATTTAACGCGGCGAAGCGACTTGTCACTTTGCCGCAGGGAAATTAGACGCCGGGAGACGCTGCGCGTTCATTCGGTGGATCGGCTTCTCTGAAGACGATGCCAAATTTGCCGGCGAGGCCATTTGTTGCCAACGCGATGAGGACAACGCGTTCCACCTAGATTTCCAACTGCTTGGGAAATCGCGACAGAATTTTGCAGCCCGTTTTCGTAACCAAAACCACGTCTTCCAGGCGCACTCCGCCCAGACCGGGATAATAAAGCCCCGGCTCAACCGTGAGCACCTGCCGATCTTTTAAAACTACTTTTTGCAGACGAGGATGCTCATGAATTTCCAATCCCAGCCCATGACCGGTGCCGTGAAAAAATCCCACGCGTCTGCCCTTGCGAATTTCGGTCGGGAAACCGCGTCTGGCGAAAAGTTCCTGGATCGCCTTATGAATCGTCATTCCATCCACGCCAGCTTTGATTTGCCTCAAGGCCAGCGCTTGCCCAGCTTTCACCGTTTCCCAAAGCTTTCGTTGTGCGTCGCTCGCGCGCCCGCGCAAGACCGTGCGGGTCATGTCGCCAAAATATCCGGTCTTCGCATCGCGTGGAAAGACATCCAGGATAATCAATGAATCCGCGTAGAGCGGTCCGAAGCCGCGCTCATGTGGATCGCAGGCCTGATCGCCACCTGCGACAATTGTGCCTAGCGAAACACCTCCTGCACGCAAAATCGCGGAGTCAATTTCGGCACGGAGGATTTCCGAAGTCAGCGTCTTACCGCGCCAGTGCAACCGTTTTCCAGAACCCGGTTTGGACTGTTTCAACACTTCAATCGCGCGTTTGAGCCCTTTTTCCGTGATCCGCAAGGCGTGTCCCATCATTTTGATTTCCTTTTTTGATTTCGCTTCGCGCTCCGGCCAGAAGAATCCGTTTGTCGCCCGGACACGGATTTTGTTCGCGGCGAGTTCCTCCGCGTAACGAAGGGGGAAATTTGCAGGAACAGTTGCTGATCTTACACCACGCTTTCTGAGAAAATGGGCGAGAACTTTTTCATACGGCGGCGCCTTTTTTGATTTTCCCTGTACTTCGCGCTCGATCTCGCTGAACATCACAAATTCATCGGCATCTGCTTGTTTGCGGCCACGGTCGATTTCCAAATCGCTCAAGACGAGCGTGCGCTTGCCGTTGCGCTGCAAAAAAATGAAGGGGTCAGGCGCCCAAAACTTCGTCGCGTAAAGCATGTCGGCATCAGTGTCGCTGGCCGCGACCATTAAGCGGGCGGATTTGGTCTTTGGAGTGCTCATGTGACCTCTATTTTTCCCCGACCAGGTCGCTTGAGCAACTTTTCGTTGACACCGTGCTTTAGATGGGTGCGCTGGGAGAACTTACTTTCTGAACTGCTTCAGCACTTTTCGGGCAGGATCTGAAGGCGCGATTCACGTCCAACCCACCCGGCTCGATTGAAGCGCGCTTTCAGCGCTTGTTTTACATCTGATGTGATTCCTGGGGCGCATGCCCCAGGTCGCGTGACAAAGCGCCCTGGACGCTGAACAAATGCGCACCGCGGTGTTAACGAGAGACCTGATCAACTCCTTCGCACGACTTCCAATTGCTTTCGCAGAATCCAAAGCAGTAGCACCAGCAATGCAAGCGTCGATGTAACCAGAACGACCGTGTTAAAGGTAAACACGCCAAAACTGATTCCGAAATAACGTTTCTGCAGGCCGAAGAACACGTTCGGCTTTTTGCCGCGTCGATAATCATTCTGTTCCATCTCGGCCTTTGAGATCAAGTCTGACACCTTCTGGTTGACGTAGATTTGTTCGGCTGTGATCGGGCCATTCGCGTCTTTAAAGAGCGAGCGATCGAATTTCTGTCTTCCGGCGATGACGGGGTCGAGCAGCGTGAGAAAGTGAGCGATTTCCTTCGCGGAACGTCCTTCGAGCCCCGAGAGCAATGCTAAAACATCCTTCAAGTCATTGAGACGCGCGCGTTGCTCCGGTGTGTTCACCTTGGGCGCGAGCTTTTGAATTTCGTCGTTAGCGCGGTCCTGCCGCCGCGTAAGCGGATTGAGTTTGGCTTGAGCGACAATCACCTCTTCGTACGACCAGCGCATGGCAATGAATTGGCAGACAAGTGGCACCTGCAGCTTGCTCTCCGTCTTCACTGTTTTGTCCGTGCTTGGATGTTCCGAGAACCAGTGCGAGAGAGAGTAAAGCAGACCGAGGTTCCGGTTCATGTCTTCGTACTTGATGAGTGCGCCACCCATGATGATTTGCGGAATCAAAACGAGCGGAACAATGTTGGCCGCTGTTTTGGGGTCGGCCACCAGTGACGAGATGACCAGACCTAGCGCTACGCCACTCATCGCAGTCAGAAACATGATCGCCAGATCTATCCAGAACATTCCGCGAATTTGGAGGAGCGAGTTACCGATCAGGACAAAAAGAATACACTGAACGAGGGCAAACACCCCGAGCGTGAGGGTCTTTGAAATGACGTAGTACGACAGCCGGACTTTGATATTTCGCTCGCGTTGCAGCACCGGCCTATCCCGGATGATGTCATCGGCGCTGTTCGTTAGCCCAAGGAACATCGCGACGATCAGACCGAGAAACAAGAACGTCGGAATGTGATAAGCAGAAGCGAAATCATATGTTCCATTCTCTGAATAGCGCAGGATGGTCGCAATCAGCAGCGCCAGCACAGGTGAAACCCCAATGGTGATAATCAGATTGGCGCGGTTGCGCAGCTTACTTAGAAAAGAACGGCGCAGCAGTGTGCGAAATTGAGTCCATTCATCATGCCAGCGAATTGGGAGTCGCTTTCTTTGGACCGGCGCGACAGGCATCGGACCGGCCGGCTCCTGGCGCAGGGAAACTTGCTTGACGTCCTGGATCAATCGGAACGCCTCGTACTTGTCGCGCCAGAATTCCGGCGAATAACGGCGCGCCGCGACGAGCTGACCGCGGCTGTTTTCTTCGTAAATGATATCGCCGCTTAAATCGCGCAGCGGCGTCTCCAGCACATCAAAAATGAATTCGGGCCGTGTCGTTCCGCACGACGGGCATGCGCCCAATTCCGCACCGAACTGATGCTGATGTTCCGCTTCGGCAAAATAGCGCAGCATGTCAGACGGCGTTCCGAAAAAAACCAGGCGCCCGCCTTTGTCGAGCAGGATCGCCTTGTGAAACATCTGAAAAATTTTCGAGCTTGGCTGGTGAATCGTGACGATGACGATTTTGTTGTGCGCCAGCCCTCGAATGATTTCCATGACGTGCTCGGAATCTTTCGATGAAAGGCCGGAAGTCGGTTCGTCGAACAGATAAACGTCCGACATTCCGATCATATCGAGTCCCAGGTTCAAACGTTTCCGTTCGCCACCGCTCAATAATTTACTCTCCGGGCTGCCGACAACGGCGTCACGGCGTTCGCCCAATCCAAGCTCGACTAGTTTAGCGTCGAGGCGCCGACTGCGGTCGCGGCGTGAGAGGTGCGGTGCTCGAATCGCTGCCGCAAACAGCAGGTTTTCTCCAATAGTGAGGTGTTCGTCGAAGGCGTCCTGCTGAGGCATGTAACTGAGGTATTGTTTCAACGCGTCGAGATTCTGATAGAGCGATTGTCCGTTAAGAATGACCTCTCCGCTGGTAGGCTGCAGCTGGCCGGCGAGCACTCTCAGTAGCGTGCTTTTTCCCGAACCGCTCGCGCCCATGACGCAGACAAGCTCGCCACGCGTGACGGGAAATGAAATTCCCTCCAAGCCAATCTCGCCTTTGCTAAAACGGTGCGTAACTTCATTCGCTTCCAGAGTGCGAATGATGTTGCGCTCTTCCTCGATGATCCGTTCCGAAAAGTTGCATCGCAGAATTTGTCCGACGTCGATTCGAATCGTTTCGCCGTCCCTGAGCTGCGCGGTCGTGCGCACGGGCTCGTTGCCGACCATGATTGGCCGATCCGCTTCGATCACTTCGAGGACGCCTACCCGCTGATCGTAATCGCAGAAAATTTTGAGCACCACGTCACCGCTCGTGCCCGGGGAAAGCAGAATATCGTCCGCTTGAAGCCGGCTCGGGTCGTTCGACACCAAATATTCCGATTTGGAGGCCTTGAGTTGGAAGCGTCCGCCCAACGCTCGAGCGCGACGACGCAGATCGCTCAAATCCATTTCGCTGTCGTTGTGGAAGACGATCCTGTCTTCCAGCGTGGCCTCGACCTGTGTGCCGGCTTTCAATCTCACTCCGTTGAGCACGGCATTCACATCCCGCAACGCCTTCACTCGCACGTTTAATCCGAAAGTAACCCGAAGTGCGCTTTCACGCGTTCGCGAGCGTTCCAGTTCCACTTCATCCGACTCCTTATTTACACGGATGAAAATCTGTGGAAGCGAAACGTTCTTCTTGGCGTTGAAATATTGTGCCAGCTCCTGATAGCTGAGCACCTGGTCGCCTACTAAAATGCGCTGGCCAGGATAAATTCGGCAGAAACCGCCGCGCACCAATGGTCTCCCGCGCACCGAGACGTTGTGCCCGCTGTAATTTTTTAACAAAATCAAATCGTGATAACGAAAGGCCATTAGCCGATCGGTTTCGCTGAGGTTCTTGAGTATGACGTCGGCCTTGCCGTTGGGTCCGAAAGAGATTGATTCCAGCGGGGACGCGCCATGCTGATAAATCGCCGGGTCCGAATCCTCTGACGCGTTGAGTTGATAAACGATGTCAATCGCCTGGGCAGCCATGCCCATCTGCGACATGAAAGAATAGAACGCCACCACTTGTTCCTGTTTCAAGCCGGCCTGCGAGATCAGGTCGTAGAGCTGCACGCCCAGCATGATCTTGCGTTCGGTGCTCAATTGAACGCCAAGCTTTTGTGCCATTGCGGCGAGGTCCTGCTGCTCGTAAAGCGCTTGTCGGAACAACTGTCGCAGCTCGGAGTAAACCGCCTCCGGGTAATCGTACCGCAGGAAACCAAGGCTCGAGTCGATCTCTTCCTCGAGTATAACGCCGTCCGCTTTGGTGAAACTCGCCAGTACCTGAATTAGCAAGGGCAACAAATTTGGTCCCTCCGATACGCTGCGAGGTTTGCGCAAGGCTCGCCGCATCCAGCGGCGGCCAGTCCGTCGCACCCGGTACGCAAGCGGGGTTACCCGCTGCACAGCGCGGTCAAGCTTATCTGCGACGGATGAAACGATCTCGGTCATCTGGATAGTCCGGGTGCGAATTTTACGCGAAACCACCGAGCGGCGCAATGCGCAGCCACGAACATAGAAGTGGAACAAATGACAAAATCCGAACGATGAAGCTGGAAGAAATGACTAATGAACATGATTAGCGTTCCCGGCCCCGTTTTGCATTGCCAATTTGTTCATGGTAATTTTTAACCTCCTTAACAGTTCCTATGCCTCAATTCGATCGCAACTCACAGCGGGATAATAAATCCCGGGGCAGCGAACCCAATTTTAATTGGCGCGGCGTGATCCTCATCGTCATTGCATTCAGTCTTATCGCGATGGCGATGCTCTTTTACCGGGGCGGAATGCAGCCGGTCGAAGACGTGCCTTACAACCGTTTCCTCGAGCTGCTGGAAAACAAGCAGATCGTTAACGACAAAAACTATCCGCTCCAGCTGGTGGTCGAGGATGGCCGCCCGACCCAAACATTGCGCGGTGCTTACATCCGCCAGGGCGTAGGAGCAGCCCCATCCCAACCTGTCCCGTTTCGAACCACCGTTTACCTGAGTTTCACAAACAATTTACAGGAGAAACTCGCTGCCGCTGGCATGCAGCCCGCCATCAAAACGGAATCAAACATGCTCGCGCAGACTGTGGTCGGTTTCCTGCCGATCGCTCTGTTCTTGCTGGTGCTTTATTTCCTGTTTCGCCAGCAAATCCGAATGGCTGGAAAAGGCGCGCTTAATTTCGGCAAGTCCAAGGCGCGCATGCTCGCGCGAGACAAAAACAAGATCACTTTCCGCGACGTCGCCGGCGTGGAGGAAGCAAAGGATGAAGTGCAGGAGCTCGTCGAGTTCCTGCGAGACCCGAAAAAATTTCAGAAACTCGGTGGCCGCATTCCAAAGGGCGTGTTGATGGTCGGCCCGCCGGGCACGGGCAAGACGCTGTTGGCTCGCGCCATCGCAGGCGAAGCCGATGTCCCGTTCTTTTCAATCAGTGGCTCGGACTTTGTTGAAATGTTTGTTGGCGTCGGCGCAAGCCGTGTTCGCGACATGTTCGAACAAGGCAAAAAGTCCGCGCCCTGCATCATTTTTATCGACGAGATTGATGCTGTCGGGCGTCACCGTGGCCACGGCGTAGGTGGCGGCCACGACGAGCGCGAGCAAACATTGAATGCGTTGCTCGTCGAGATGGACGGGTTCGATACGCAGGAAGGCGTCATCATCATCGCGGCCACGAACCGTCCTGATGTTCTCGACCCAGCGTTGTTGCGGCCGGGGCGTTTCGATCGCCAGATCACTGTCAATTTGCCTGACGTGAAAGGACGCGAAGAAATTCTGCGTGTGCACGCCAAGAAAGTGAAGCTTGCCGAAGGCGTCGATCTCGCCGTGGTCGCGCGCGGCACGCCCGGTTATTCCGGCGCGGAACTGGCCAATGTGATTAACGAAGCAGCGTTGCTTGCTGCGCGCCGCGGACTAAAGGCAATCACGCTGGCCGAACTCGAAGAAGCGCGGGACAAGGTTCGCTGGGGCAAAGAACGCCGGAGCCTCGCGCTCAGCGAAAAAGAAAAAACGAATACCGCCTACCACGAGGCGGGTCACGCGCTGTTGCTCGAACTTCTTCCGCACACCGAGCCGTTGCACAAGGTAACCATTATCCCTCGCGGCCCATCACTCGGCTCAACCATGTGGTTGCCCGAGGAAGACAAATACACCAATCGCAAAAACGAGTTGCTCGCCGGTCTCGCTGTTAGCATGGGCGGACGCGTTGCGGAGGAAATCGTCTTTGGCGACATCACCAATGGCGCGCGCGGCGACATCAAGATGGCTACGGCAATTGCACGCCGAATGGTTTGCGAGTGGGGTATGAGCGAAAAAATGGGCATGGTCGAATATGGCGACCACGAAGATTACGTTTTCCTCGGCCGCGACATTTCACGCGCGCGCGACTACAGCGAAGCGACTGCCGAACAGATCGACCAGGAAGTGAAAAAACTACTCGATGACGCGTATCAACTCGCCAAGGCAACGCTCACAGCAAATCGCGATAAGCTGGAGGTAATCGCAAAAGCCTTGCTCGAATTCGAAACGCTCGACGGCTCGCAACTCAAAGAAATCGTCGAACACGGCCGGTTGATAAATCCGCCGCCAGGCGCATCGCCGCCCCCCGGCAAGAAAATGCCGGCCGAAAAACCGCCCAAGCAAGTCGTAGCCGCCCCCGACGTCACACCGCCGCTCCCCGGCGCCCTCGGCTGGGCGCCAGCGTAGGCGCCTCACACGTGGTGGTTTCGGCCGCCGCGCCGAAACAATCTTGCTGTAGTGGAAGCCGTATCGGCTGCCTTGCGTCTTGCATTCGACGTTTGGAGCCAAGCGTTAACGTTTCTTTGGTTCTCAATCCAGCGGGCTTTTCACGCCAACGCCCGGTCGATTCAACACGTGCGTGTAAATCATCGTCGTGCTCACGTCCTTATGTCCAAGCAACTCCTGCACCGTGCGAATATCATAGCCGCGCGTCAACAAATGCGTCGCGAAAGAATGCCGGAGGCCGTGGCAGTTCGCGCGCTTCACAATTCCCGCGGCATCGACTGCCCTTTTCAATGTAGTTTGCAAAATTCCTTCCGCGGTGTGGTGCCGTTGTTTCGCGCCCGTTCGCGGATCGATGGAAATGCGCGACGAAGGAAAAACATATTGCCAGGCCCATGCGCGTGCGGCGCTCGGGATCTTTCGACTTAACGCAAATGGAAGATGAACCCGGCCGAACCCATCTTCTACATCCTGCTCGTGTTGCGCCTTCACGCGCACGAGATGCCGGCGCAGTGGTTCAGACAGATTTAAGGGCAACATGGTGATGCGGTCTTTGCCGCCTTTCGCGTCGCGCACTGTTATCTGCGCGAGCTCGAAATCGACATCCTTGACCCGCAATCGCACGCACTCCATCAAGCGCAGGCCACTGCCGTAAAGCAACCCAGCCATCAGTTTGGGCACGCCATGCAGGTGCGCAAAGATACGTTTCACTTCCATGCGCGAGAGGACTACCGGAAGTTTCGGCGGCTTCTTCGCCCGCTCGACTTTCTCCAGCCAACCGATCTCGTGCTTAAGCACTTCTTTGTAGAGAAACAGTAATGCGCTCAGCGCCTGGTTTTGAGTAGAGGGCGCGACGTCGCGATCGCGCGCCAGATGAGTAAGGAACCGCGCGACTTCTTCTTCTGCCATTTCGGCTGGATGCCGTTTGTTGTGGTAGATAATGAACCGCTTGATCCAGTCGATATAAGCCTGCTCGGTGCGGATGGAGTAATGCTTGCGCCGGATGACGTCTCGCACCTGATCGAGCAGTTTGGGTTTGTTTGACGCCGCCGGACTTGTTATCCTCTCAGCCATGGCAACGATTTTGTCCTCGCGGTTCCTAAAATCAAGCCGGATTAGACCCAAAATTTGGGTATTTCTCTTGAAATGCCCAAAAATTAGGTCGAATTCTCGTTAGGTCTATGCATCGCGTAGCTATAGTAGCCCTCCTCGTCGTTGCCTCCGATTCAGCGTTCACCCATCCAGTTACTCGCTGGACACGGGAAAAGGTG
>Ga0209239_1000076_pt1 | contig 56196 bp, 56 predicted proteins | sample GraSoi013_2_20cm_FD_185824 | JGI IMG/M metagenome (GOLD analysis project Ga0209239, IMG submission 185824) | Grasslands soil microbial communities from the Angelo Coastal Reserve, California, USA - Sample 10_02_2013_2_20cm (SPAdes) (version 2) | ecosystem: Environmental > Terrestrial > Soil >...
AATCCTTTAGCTGCATGGCTAGGTCGGGAGGGAGATGTACTAGCCGGAAGAGGCCCCGCTGGGACATTCGACAGCACTAGACTAGCCGCCTCTGCCAATCTTACAACTAACGTTACTAGGCCGGCCTCCTGCAGGTTGCACGCAATGAGCCGAAGGAGAGTCCTTGCGGCACTCAGAATCCGCACACAGGACGCGGATAGGACGCGCGCTATTCTTTCAGTTCTCTAATGAGCTGTTTCGCTATCGTTAGACGTTGAATGTCGTTTGTTCCCTCGTAAGTCTTGATGATCTGCGAATCTCTTAGGAACCGTTCCACCGGGTACTCGGTCGCAACTCCGTAGCCACCGTGTATCATCATGGCCAACAAGGCCAATCGTTCGGCTGTCTCAGTTGATGTCACCTTCGCGATCGATGCGGCTTTGACAAACTCCTTGCCCTGATCCTTGAGCGACGCGGCCCAGTAGGTGAGCAGACGCGCCGTGTGAAGTCCCATAGCCATCTCGGCCAGCTTGTACTGGACCTGCTGAAAATCGATCAATGGCTTTTCAAAGCTTGTCCGGGTCTGAGCATAACTTATCGCGGCCTCGTATGCTGCCTGAGCAATACCGACACCCTGCGCGGACACGTCCACGCGTCCCCGATCATACGTCTTCACGCCGATGTAGAACCCGTCACCTTCCTTTCCCAGGAGATTGTCCGTTGGGACCTTGACGTGATCAAGAATCAATTCCGAGGGTTGCGAGCCTCGAAGACCTGTCGTTTCGATGTGGCTGCCGACGTGGAAGCCTTCTGTTCCTCTTTCAACAATGAACGCACTCAAACCCTTGTGACGTTCCTTAGAGCTCGGAGGGGGACTTGTCCTAGCGAAGACCAAGTAGAGGTCTGCGATTTCACCGTTGGTGATGAACGTCTTCTGGCCGCTGATCTCCCAGTGGGTGCCGTGAAGCTTAGCTGTTGATTTGATCCCTGCAACGTCGGACCCGGCCCCAGGCTCCGTCATCGCGTGAGCCCCTATCTTTTCTCCTGAGACCATGGGGACTAGGAATCGCTTCTTCTGTTCTGCTGAGCCCCACTCGTTCAGAGGCTCGGAGACCAGGTGACTCGCGACAAAGACTGTAGAGCAGGCCGCGGAGACTCGGGCTATCTCCTCGATGGCGATGACCATGGAGAGAAGGTCCCCACCTAGACCACCGTACTCTTCCTTGTATGTGATGGCGGTCAGGCCAACTCCCGCGATCCGTCGAAGGAGGTCTCTCGGTATCTTGTTATTCCGGTCAATCTCAAAGGCGACTGGACGAATCTCTTTCTCAGCAAAATCTCGGATGGTATGTCGGAGACTCTCGTGGTCAGGAGTCAGCTTCACTTCATAATCAGCAGAACGAGGCATCATGGTGCTCGTCAAATCTATACCAACACCCGCATTCGGAGCGAGTCATTCCTTTAAACTTTGGAGAGCAGCGGCTCTTGTGAGATGCTGAACTTGTACCCGACGCTACCTTTGTTCTGCAACAGGGGTGGGACTGGGCCTCTTGCTTGTCATCCTTCGTCTGTAAAGCAAAGCTCCGCTCCCTAAACCAAGAAACAGAGCAGTTGTTATCGTGAGGGCTGTATTGTATGAAAGGTAGGATATCCGAGCCATGAACTGATCCAAAGGAACCCCATTAGGAAGAGGAGTACACGGTCCTCCAGCCTGATAGCCGTAATACACGGTATGGTTCGATACTCGAAACTTGCCTTCAGGTTGGATGTAGAACGTTGCAGAGGATGGAGTCGAAGGTAGAGTGCATGGACTATAAGGCGGAGAGGGCGCGCAACTGTCTTTTAGGTTGGAGAGAAATAGAACGTACTGCTGCCCAACAATGAAGGTGGTGTTAGGATCTCGCTCTTCGCCTATCACGTAGACCGGAGAGACCGAAAAGCCCTTTGCAAGCCTGACGACAGAAACCTCGAACACAGTGACATTGTATTGAAACTCAGCAGGAACGTTGTACATTTGGGGCTGGTCAAGGTAGGTCAGCACGGCTTGTTCGACTTCCCCGAGAATAATGATACTGCTGCGAGAGACCACAATATCCAGGCTAGAACACTCGACTTGACCGCCTGCTGAAGAGACTAGAGAAGCGAAAAGAAAACAGCTGATTACAATCTTATAGATTGGATTCATCTGTCGCGACTAGCGAAATAGTGTCCGGAGCGTCCAATAAATCTATAGGGAAAAACGTCTTCCTATGTAGTGATTAAATTTTCTAATCTTCAACCTTGAAATCACGTCTGATGGCAGAACTTTCAGCCCGGCTTTAGTCATCTTTCTCTTCCTTACCAATTCAAGGACTCTGTCGATGTTGTAACGCGACCAGTTCTTGTTCTTCCTTGGTGTGAAGCGGACCATCTTCTTGTAGCATCTAGGGGTTTGATTCGACTGTCAATCCATCCGAAGCAAAGGGCTTCTTCGAGAGCTTGGTTGTAAAGACCCTGTAAGTATCGCCTCCCGCGCTCTTCTTGGGTAAGACCCAGCCAGATCTCATTCGTCCGATCATGGTTGACCTTGAGCCATCGTCGCCACACCTTCGCATCGTGGAAGACGATGCTCTTGATCCTCTCTTTCATCCGAATCAATGGTGGGGCGGGTGGGATTTGAACCCACGATCACCGGTGCCCGAGACCGGTATTTTCTATGCCCGGATGGGCATCTTAGACCAAGCTGTCCCCACTCAAGGGTGGTCTGGACCACCGCCCCTAAGATGAGGAAACTCGGTTTACAAATAAACCATTCAACCGCTCTGCTAGGGACAACAGACTAGTCCCTACGCCGGTAACTCAGCCTATGATTCGATGCTGATGATGTCCTATTCCAGACTACTTTGACTTCTTCTCTTTCATGTGCCCGTTGAAGTACTGTCTGATGAGATGTTCAAAGAAAATGCTGAATCCTCCAGTCCTTCCAAAGTACAGCTTGCCCACCTCGTCTCTTACCAGCTCCTCCGCCTCGTCTGATAGAGAGATCATTACTTTTCCCATGGTAGCTCTAGACTGCCAAAGATAGCTGCGAACGGTTTTATAGTTATCCCCTATCCGGGCGACCGCCATCCGCAAACAATAAGAATGTGGAGGGCGTATCTCATCTTGAGCATCGTTAAGAGACCTCGCTGGCGTCTCTCACTTTGTTCTTGGCGATACGCTTGAGTCCGCATTATCTAAGCACCAAACCTCCTAGCTTAGAGGTGAACGATCCTGAAGCTTCTAGACGGCGATCCCGGCCCACCAAATCCAAAGGCTCCTCCCGGATAGGGCTTGAAAGAAGCTTAAAATGGATAGAAAATCCCCTTTTTCCGGCTTCCTTGAGCACGATCACTGCTGATGAATTCTTTGATAGCATACATAGAATAGTCTCTCTTCTAGACGAAGAAAACATTGCGATCCTCAGAACCATGAAACAGCATGGCCCCCGAAACCTGCTAGGGATCGCTCGGAAAGCGAAGCTGCCCTACACAACCGTATACAACAGAGTGACAAAGCTCGAAGGCCAAGGAATTCTGAAGACGTGGATTCAACCTAACTGCCCTAAAATCGGGTTAAGCAGGGCTGTAGTTCTAGCAACTCCCCATCCGGGAAAGGAGATCTTCACGAGAGAAGCCCTGAAAATCCCAGGATTCTGGCTAAGAATTGCTCGCTGCATCGGAGACTGCAATGGATACTACTCGCTTCACGGCATACCCACGGCAAACCGCCAAGAGTTTGAACTCTATCTAGACCAGTTGTTGGAGCGTGGACTACTCAAAAACTACCGACTCTTCTGGATTGGCGACACAAAGTTTCCGCTGACGAATTTTGACTATTACAAGCCCAAAGACCGAACCTGGAAGTTCGACTGGAAAGGATGGTTAGATTCTTTCGTTACGAGTCGAGCCAAGCCTGAATCTAGCAAACAATCTTCGCAGCCTGTTTCCTTCGACAAGAAAGATCTGATCATACTCAAAGAACTTGTCAAGAATGCAAGGACCACCCTGGCTGATCTATCAAAGTTGCTGTCTCTCACACTGCCTGCGGCGAAATACCGCTTTGACAGGCTTGTTGAAAGAGGATTGATTCAGGAATGGGTCATCGACCTCCTTCCATATGCGCCGCAAGTTTCTGAGCTGTCTGAAGTACGTCTTGATTTCAAGAATGAGAGTTTCATGAGAGGAGCTGAAAACGTTCTTGAGACTCTTCCGATCGTTCAGAGCTATTCTCCAATAACTGGGCTGAACTCAATAACCTCAAGGCTCTATCTTCCGCGCAACGAGGTAAGCAACCTTCACACCTTCTTGTCCCTCCTCGTATCGAAAGGAGTCCTCACAAGCTACTCCTATCTTGTGATCGACCCTATGACTATACAGGCGCAAACCTTCGCCTACAAGGACTACAATGACGACTCGGGATGGAACTATGCAAGCCGAGAATACCTAAGGGCCGTTGACAATCTAGTGCCGAAGTTGACCAAGGCCGAGATGGAGCTGACCCTTCAGACACTGCCGTCGCTATCTCTGAAATTATAGAAGAACGTAGAGTCGCGAGTAATCCAGAGAGTCTCCGGCAAAGCACCCAGTGAACTACGCTTTACGGAACGTCCTCCTCTCGGTTTTCCTAATTTATCCGAAAGATAGGGCTCATCGTTAGCTGTTGGAAAGCATCTCAGTTTAAGAGCCCGGAGACCACTCATCTCATGATTCCTTTGCAGCAGGTCGATTCTGGAACAATGGCGCTGGTCGTTGCCGGCTACGAGGCGCAGTATCCTGATCCCTTAACAATGATTTCAGGCGACGCGCTGAAGATCGTGAAGAGAAGAGACGAAGAATGGCCAGGTTGGGTGTTCTGTGAAAGCCGGAGTGGGAAGCGGGGCTGGGTCCCGGAGAAGTGCATCAAGATAGACGGCGAGGCTCTGGTCGCCCAGCAGAACTACGTGGCACGTGAAGTGACTGTGATGGAGGGCGAGATTGTAAGGATAGAGAGCGTTGAAAGCGGCTGGGCCTGGGTCACAAACATGACCGACGCGACAGGCTGGGTCCCGTTGAAGAACCTGAAGATCGTAGAATAGTCGCCTCGGCTGCTTCTAATCAGGCTCGCGCTAGAGGTTTGATCGCGAGAACCTGACCCAGCTCACAACTCGAATAAAATTGACAGTTACGTCTTTACCGAGTACGGGTGGGCGGACTCGCTCTACTCAAGTTTTTTAGTGTAAGTTCTGGGCTCTTCAGACCGGATCAGTTCTTGCAACGATCTTATGAACGGTTCAGCTCAGACGTCCTCGACGCCGCTTCCGCTCCTGTACGGTTGCACGTTCTCAAGCTCCTCGTCTCCAAGGGTCCTCTTCCGTATACTGAGATAATGTACGAAGCTAAGCTCGATCCTGTACGGGACGCCGGCAAGTTCGTCTACCACCTCAAGACCTTGAGAAAGGCCGGTCTGGTTTCGATCGAAAAAGGCACGAAAAAGTACAGCGTAACCGAGCTCGGAAAGATTCTGGTCGAGTTCTCCCGAGATCTGGAGGAGTATGTCGCTGTAAAGCGCGGCAGACTGTTTGTTCGCACGTCTCGAATGACTATCGAGGAGTTCGACCGTACACGAATCGCCCGATCCCTAGTTGGCGAGGCGAGAATGCCCCAGGTCATCGCCGACGAAGTTGCGGCGGAAGCGGAAGAGAGACTTCTCAAGTTCGGAATCGTCTACCTCAGCGCTCCCCTGATTAGAGAGCTTGTCAACATCATTCTCATCGAGAGAAAGCTAGAGGAGTATCGACACAAACTCACACGTCTGGGACTGCCTGTCAACGATGTGACCCTGCTACTCCGCGAGGCAGGCCAGAAACAGCTCGACGCGAGCTGGGTCCAGAAGTCCGCGGGAGAGAGAGTCATCGAGGAGTATGTTCTGCTCGATAGCCTTCCCCGGGCCACAATTGATGCCCACCTTGCGGGTCAGCTACACCTTGAGGACGCTGCCTCATGGATCCTGAAGCCGAGCATGCTCTTTCACGAGGCGAGCCTCTTCTTTCGTAGAGGGACCCCGGCTACCAGTCCTCCATCATCTCTCGAAGATGCCCTAGAGTCGATTCTGAAGATTCTACGCACAGCAGAACGTGAGGTCTCCAGTGAACAGGTACTCGACCACTTCAACATTACACTCGCGCCCTTCATCAGAGGACTCCCGCACCAGCGAGTCCAAGAATCGATCAGACGATTCATGTACGACCTCAACTGGGACGGCTTCTCCAACACAATAACAGCCCTGGTCACAGTGGGACTAGATCGTCAAATCCCTGATCATCTCCAGAAACGAGAAGCGGTAGGTCCAAACGGCAAAACCGAAGGAATCTATGCCGACTATTCGAGAGAAGCCGAGGAACTATTCACAACAATAATCAATGCAACTCTAGAAATCGGTCAACAGCAGCCCATACTCAACCCATCAATTGTAGTGAGGAATCCCGGCGGGAAGATCGAGAGCACGGACGAGATTCTCAACTCGGCCTTCGAGAGCTCCGCCAAACACTCCGTTCCCAACTTTTTGATACAATCCTCAGAACAGAATTATTCAGTATCGTCTGAAGGACCAATTCTTTTCGAAGACAAAGACGGGACGAAAGGGGCAGGCGGCGTTGTCGGGACGGTCCAGCTTAACGTGCCCAGAGCCGCGTATGAGGCGTCAGGAAAAGATGAAAGGTTCTTCCAAGCAGTCCAGTCTGGAACCATTGAGGCGGTAAAGGCTCTACAACTTAGACAACAAGCCATCAACGATAGAGTGTCCGAGGGGGTCTTGCCGCTCCTAGCCTGGCAAGCGGGCGGAGGGGCCTATTACGATTCGAGAAGGGCTCATGGAGAGATAGGCCTAGTGGGCCTGGCAGAAGCCGTGAAGCACCATACTCGGGCCGAACTCTGGGAAAAGACCAGCCTAGCCTTTGCAAAGAAGATTGTAGAATCTGCACGACGAGCGATTAGCGAAGCCGACGCACGCGATATTCGAGTAAGAATCGGGCTTCATTCCTCTCCTCAAGCCTCAGCCCGTCTAGCCTCGATCGACGCAGAGAAGTTCGGATTTTCGACTGTTGTCTATCAGGGCTCCAAGAAATACCCGTACTATAACGACGTTCCAGGGATTCCCTTAACTCAAAAAGTACCCTTTGCGACTCGAGCATCCATTGAAGGAGAATTGCAAAGATCCTTCGACGGAGGTGCACTACTTCCGCTGATGGTCAGATCCAAGGTCGACAGTTCGGCTCTGTCGAAAGCTTCGCGAGAGCTAAGCGAGGCCGGGGTGCGATACTTCACTTTCTCGTCCCAGTATTCGCGTTGCCAACGTTGTTACGCTATAAGCGCTGGAGTCAGGGCCAGATGCGATAACTGCGGATACGAACACTTGACAATACTTGCAAAGCTAGGAGGAAGACTTCTTCCATTGGATTCGTGGCCCGACGCGAGGAAGAGAGACCTAGACCGCGTTATTCCCTACGATTTCTCATAGCTCTCGGACGAAATCGACGCATGATACCTGAACTCTGGTCTACATCTATTCTGTTCGAAGGAGTCAAGGGTTGACTCTCGCCCAGAGCATAACTCTGAGCAATCTCGAGCTGACGCGTTTTTTCATCGCCCTGGTGCTTCTTCTCTTCTCAGCTTATGCCGGCTCCTTTCTTTTCGATAAGCTCAAGCTCCCACGGGTCATTGGGGAAATCTTTGGAGGACTCTTATTGGGTCCAACTGTATTCGGCTACCTTTTTCCCCGCAGCGAGAACTGGATATTCTCCGCTTACCCTTCCGAAGGCCAACTCCTCTCCTTAGTATCTTGGCTTGGACTAATCCTTTTGATGTTCATCTCGGGAGTCGAGATTCATGGAACATTCAATCGAGAGGACAAGCGTACCGCTGTAGCATTTCTTCTCGGAGCGACAATTCTTCCGTTCCTGATCGGAGTCGGAGTCTCTAGAGTGTACGATTTCAGCCCCTACGCTGGTCCCAACAGCAACCCACTCTCACTATCGATAATCATAGGAATCGCTGTAGCAGTCACATCAATACCAGTAATCTCGAAAATCTTCCTCGACCTCAAGATAATGGGCACTCGCTACGCTAGAATCGTGCTTGCAATCGCGACCGTTGAAGACAGCATCCTCTACGCAGGACTTGCCATAGCTACTGGCGTGGCCGGAGCCTCCGCCCCCTCCACATCAACAATAACCTACGCAATCGCCCTAACTGCCATCTTCCTGGCCTCGGGGCTACTAGTTCTACCGCGGGTTCTCCGTCGGCTGAGCACATCAAGAGCGAAGTTGCTAATGGAAGCGTCTCATTCTAGATTCGCCCTCTTCCTCTGCTTTGTCTTTGTAGCGGCCGCGGCCCTGTTGAACGTCAACGTAGTGTTCGGCGCGTTCCTGGCTGGCATAGCCATCGGGACCGTGCCACAAGACGTGTTCGCGAAGGCTACTGGAAGCATCAAGAAAATCTCCCTTGCACTCTTCACGCCCGCATATTTTGCAATCGTCGGCCTTGAACTAGACCTAATTCACCAGTTCGATATTACCATCTTTCTCGGTTTCCTGCTCTTCTCTTCCAGTCTCAAGATCGCCGGGGCGCTAGGAGTTGGCAAGCTTATCAGGAAAGGCTGGTTATCCAGTGTCAATCTCGCGATCGGCTTGAACGCTAGGGGAGGGCCGGGAATAGTCCTTGCCACAATCACGTTTGGCGCCGGGCTAATCTCGGAACCCTTCTTCGTGGCTCTAGTCCTCATAGCAATAGTAACGTCACTGATGACAGGATACTGGCTGAGATATACACAAGCCAAAGGATGGCCTCTCCTAGACGAAGACAAGGCTTCCCAGCAGAGCAGGTTCTGAAACTATGAGTTTGTTCTTGCAACCTAAGTAATGAACATGCTAACCTTAGAGAGCTCCGAGAACTAGCCCCAAGAGTCCCATCCTCAGAACGACCCCGTTCCCAACCTGCTGGAAGTACTTCGCGTGGGGCGTAGAGTCGACACTGGGATCCACCTCATCAACTCGGGGCAGTGGGTGCATGACAATCGAGTTCTTCTTGGTCCTGTCTAGATCCTCTGCTACAAGTCGGTATGATCCTTTGACTTTCTCGTACTCTTGTAGATCCGCAAACCGCTCCTTCTGCACTCGGGTCATGTAGATCACGTCCAGCTCTCGCAAGTGGTCCCTGAGGGACGGCGTCTCGGAGACTTCGATCTTCTTCGACACTTCTTCGGCCACTTCCTTCCGCATCTGGAGAATGTCTGGAGAGATCAGAACCAGCTTCACCTTGTAGAGCGATAGAGCATATGCTAGGGAGTGCACGGTCCTACCGTATCTCAGATCGCCGATCAGTCCGATGGTCAGCCCGTCTATCGTCCCCAACTCTTTCCTGATCGTGTAAAGGTCCAAGAGCGCCTGGGTTGGGTGCTCCTCAGCCCCAGAGCCAGCGTTGATGACTGGTATGGAGGCGAATTCCGCAGCCATGCGGGCCGCTCCTTCCAAGGGATGTCTCACCACCAAAACATCAGCGTACTTCTCAGTCACCCGGACAGTATCCGCGAGGTTCTCGCCTTTCTCTACGGACGTACCTTTTGTCTCTGCGAATCCGAGCGCTGTCCCACCTAGCCGTGTGATGGCAGACTCGAAGCTTAGACGGGTCCGAGTACTAGCCTCGTAGAACAGCGTGGCCATTATTCTTCCGTGAAGCATGTCGGACCCCTTCTTGGCCAGCGGTTCCATCACTTCCGACATGTCTAGAATGTGATCGATCTCCTTTCGAGAAAAGTCGCGGATTGAGACTATGTCACGCCCAGCGAACGACGGGCTTCCAGACATGGCTTCTAGCGACCCGTTTCTAAGAAGAAGCATTCTATAACTCTGTTTGGGAAACAGGGATGGTGAGCCTTTGCGACTCGTCGCAGCCACTTCAGACCTGTTCCTCCGTTCACGGATAGCGGAGCTTGCGAAACAAACCGGAGCGGACCCTTCCTTCGGAACGGGACCAGACGAGCTGAGACGATTAGTTGCGGAGAACAAACCTGAACTGGTCATTCTCGACCTCTCATCTACGGAATACGATCCATTCTCCATCGCAAAGGAGTTGAAGACGACGTTCAACTCTCGACTATTCGGCTTGTATCCACACGTGCGGACCGAACTGAAGAAACGGGCTGATGAAATGGGGTTCGAATATGTTGTACCGAACTCTAACTTCCTCGCTAGCCTGAGGCGTGTACTGTTAGAGCGGGTTGAGGATGATTGAGCTGGATCATCAAGGACCTTTGGAAGAATCTCGAACTTCGGCAATCAGAGTATGAGACTCTATTGGATCGTGACGATAGAATTGTGGCCTTTGTAATCATCAACCGGATAGCTTCTGATGTCGGGACTAAATGGGGCGTGTTCTTACAGTTGAATTTCCCGCCGGGACAAGCTAGCTTCAGCTCGGCTAACTTAGGCCATAGAAATCTGACGATGCTAGTATTTCGTGATAGAAAGAAATTCGCAAATGTCTCCGAGTCCGAGATCAGACAAGCTTTCGACCCGCTGAAGCCCACCGCCATTGACAGTACGGGTTTTGGCTATGAAGGGTTCAGAGTGAAACTTTCAAACGGTCGGATTGACTGCCTTCCCGGCGGAGTACATCTCTGGTGCGAGATCACTCCCAAAATTCTGGAAGTTCTAGACTGGCTATTCACTAATGCTTACGGAACGACACGTGCGTAGGACCTATGAGAGGGGCACTAGCCTCTTTCCTAGTCTTCTCTCGATCTCCATCTTGGCCCGTTTCAACTGTCGAGCTCGCTTCAGCAATTCGACCAGATAGTCCAAGTCAACTACTGGTCTGAGAGAGGGATATTCCCATGGGGTCTTGTTGATCTCGTCGGGATAAATCATGTAGCCCGTAGGATAGTGGGTAACAAGTATGCCTGTAGGGTCCGCCTCCAGGACCTTCGAGAACTCTCGGAGAGTGTAGCCTGCCTTCTTCAGCATCTCGAGCGTCTTGTCTAGCTCGTCGCAGGCCCTTTCCAGCTCCGCATACAGCTCGCCTCTATCACCATCATTGGGCACTGCGATAATCTCCCAACCCGCTTACACAGGGGCAAGGGCGGAGCGTGGGCATAAGCGTTCTATAACCGGGACACGTGGACCCGCGAAACAGGACATCGAAAAAACGCCGATGAAAGCGATGCGAATACGGCTAGTCCACAATAGACCCATGTGGAGTCTTCACAGGTTTTCTTGACCCTATTCTGACCGGAAGTCCATCATGCGTACCTGCAAGGACTGAAGGTTCACTACAGGCAATAGCCCGGGTTGCGGCACCAATCCCATACGTTTCTGGTAGTCCGTCTGGCCCTGCCACGCCCCACTGTTCACAATCGTCGTCCCACGATAGACGCCCGACCCTGGCACGTGAATGTGTCCTGACTGGAACACGTCCGGAACATGTTCTACCACCAGCCAATCCTCCACCTCCGGACCAATAGGCGTTGACTTCCCGTACTCCGGTGCAAGATGCCTCGCCCGCAACTGGTACTCCATAACCTCCACCGGGCGCTGATAATCAAAGCCCGGGGCCGAACTCAGAATATCCATAAGGCTCGTGCCATGAAACAGCAAGAAATCAACATCCTCCAGACGCACCTCCGAAGGATCACCCAGCGACACAACCCGCCGCGAATCATACACCGGACCCGCAAACTCCTTTGTAATGGCAGGCTGCGGCAGCGCCTGTCTAACCGCATCGTGATTCCCTGGAATCAGAACCACGTCCATATGTTCCGGAATCTCCCCGACAAGCTTCGCAGCCAGCCGATACTGCTCGTAAATGTCCGGGACCTTCAAGTCCAGTTCCTGTCGGGGATACACTCCAATCCCGTCTACGAGATCACCGCCAATCAGAACATATTTGACCCGGTCAGAAACATGGCGTTGCTCTGGACCGCCGACATCGCCCTTCAACCAGGCCAAGACCCTGCTAAAAGCATCCTCCATGAACACCTTACTCCCGACGTGAACATCCGATATCAGAACCGCATAGAGCTCCTCGCTAGCGCGTCCAGGTTTGTGATCCGGAATCTCTGGCAACACAATATTCTCGGCGACCAGCAACTTCCCGGAACTCTTCCGTGTCTCTAGAAACAGTACTTGATCTCGAGAAATCCGACGCGCCGTCTGCCAGACTGACGGGTTCGAATCACCCACCAAGACAGTCGCCTCGTCATCATAATCATCGACCGTCAGAAAGATCCGATTCGCCTTCTCGCGTTTCTCCACCACCATGCAAACAAATCGACCTCTTCCATTCGCCCCTCCAGCCAGAGCGTCAGAGATCGTCTCAGCACTCCTAGTGTCAATCCTCTGTCGGAATAGGGCGCTCATCTTCTCGAAGCGGCTACGGAAGTATCGGAGAAAATCGTCAAGTGCCCCGGTCGTTCCCAGCTTGCCAGTTGGGTCGAAGACCACTTCAAGTCTCGACTCCCGATCCTCGGCAAACCTTCGCCCGTGTCCCAGGCCTTCTTCAACGGGAACGGTCAGACCAGCTGCCAGATCCAACTGTTCAGCCGCCTTCAAGACTAGATCTGCGCTGATGAAGAGCGGCCTCGGCTGAGCCAAGCTCGCCATTTTCAAGACCTCGTCCACGAGGGGCTTGAGAGAGTCTTCGCGGCCTTTCTCAACGAGGGTCTTGAAGGCCTCGGATTCCATCTGAAAACCTGCCTCCAGTATGGTCCCTACGGCTCTTCGCATCTCCTCAGACAAAAGCCGACCTACCCCGACATCTAGACCCAGTTGAGGCTTCCAGATTTATGCTGTTGTTGAGGACTGCTACCTTGTTATTGTGAGGTCCGAGATGTCCACTGAGATCTCGCACATTCTGTTCAGGGCAATCGTGACCGCCACCAAATGATTGACGAGTGGCCTAGCTGAGCCTGCGACTCGCGCCTCAGCCTCAGAAAGCTGCTTCTTAGTATCTTTGAACCGAGGCCCCACAGATGATGCTAGTTTCAGATCTCGAGAAAGCACAGACCCTACAGCGTCCCGGTACATAGCGTTCACCGACATACCAATCTTCTCCAGCAATGCCTGTTCTTCCTTTGGGATTGTTACGCCATCTTGCGTATTCTCAGCGATCGTTACTGAGTAGTCGGCGAAGGTTTCGATGTAGCTTGCGAGTAGTCGAAAGTCGAGGCAGTCAACTGAGGAGACCTTGATCTTCTCAAGAAGATAAGTGTCGGAAATTGCTGCCCGGACGAGCCGGACTAGCAGGAAGTACCAGCGGTCAACCTCTTCATCTCTCTCCACAACCCCCTTGGCCAGTGCACCGTTGGAGGAGACGAACGCCTGAACTGAATCGAGCTGCATAGGCATTGAGAGCATCTCAAGACGACGTAGAATTCTCTCAGGGTTGAGTAACGAGGGTTCGACAAGGCACTGGAGAACTATTTTCTTCGAATCTTCCTCCAGGACCTCGAGACCTACAAGCCGTTTGGTTGTGCGTCTGACTTCTTCTCTGATGTCAGGAGAGAAACTGTCTTTTGACTGGACCCTGATTATGTCGTAGCCCAGCAGGTATCTCTCGATAATCTCACGCCGGACGAATGGAGAAGCATCCAACACTACCTCTAACGGGGCTCTCTCCTCGTCTATCTTGGGCGAGAGCAACAGTCTTCCATCCTGCCGCTCTTCATAGGAGACGACGGACCCTGCTCCGAGTCCGACTCGTTTGGCCCATGCTTTCGGAATCGTAACTAGGAAGGTGCCGTCTGGGGTTCGTTGTAGTTTCCGTAATTCCAACTAGGATGACCGATCCTCTTGGTATGGCAATGAAGAATTTTAGGGTTTTGCTGAATCTACTATGATGAGGACGGTACCTCTAGAGTTTCTGGCTTGCTTCCGCCGTTAAGATGCTGGTAGCCCAGCCTGAGGACCTCTTCGGTGTTACGTCCCTTCAGAGCACTGAGAGTAACTTGAGGTATGCCTGGGAAGACTCTCGAAACGAGCCTCTTGCCTTCTTCGACACGACTCTCGTCAGACTTGTCGATCTTGTTGATGCAGATGAGAAGCGGAACCTTTGGAGCGATCTGTTTCAAGATCTGGTTCGAAGCCGTAAGCTTCCTGAAGACTATTTCCTCCTCCTCGCTGATGTCAATGAATAGGAGAATAAAGTCGGAGTTGGATATCTCACCTAACGTAGTGTTAAAGGCCTTGAGAATTATGGGATGCATGTCTTCGATAAATCCGATGCTGTCGATCAGGATGAAACTGAACGCGTCCATTCCGTTGTTATAGTCAACCCTTCGGGCGTATGTTGACAGCGTTGTGAATGGACCCAGTCCAGTGTCTTTGTGCTCCGAAACAACCCGGTTGAAAAAAGTCGTCTTCCCGCTCTGTGTGTAACCCGCTAGCGCTACTATTGGGAATCCAAGCTCTCTACGGTGTTCCCTGAGAGTTGTCTTCTTCGCGTAGACGTCGCGCAACTCTTTCTCCACATGAGAGATTCTTTTACGTGCACCTCTCTCGTAATCAGCGTACGGGTACTCCCCTGGACCACTCCAGCCGACCTGTTCTCCGAGGATACCCTTCAATCTCAGAAACTCTTTGCCCCAGGAGAAAGTGTACTTGAGTTTAGCTAGCTCAATTTGCAGTTTCGCCTCTTTCGTCATTGCGCGCCGGTCGAAGACCTCTAGGATCAGCATATTCCGGTCTATGACATTGATGTCAGTTCCGCCTAGAACCTTCTGAATCTTGAAGACCTGGGACCCAGGCAACCTGTTAGCGAACAAGACCGCCTCGATGTTCTTCTCTGATGTTAGCTGTTTGACCTCGTCGAGCTTTCCGGGTCCGATACAGTACGTATGGTGCAGGCTCTTCCGGTGTTGAATTACCGTATCGACCACGTCGTAGCCGATGCTCCGTGCCATAGTCTTGACCTCGTCTGCCCTAGATGGAGCGGTGGGCACGACGCACTCGACTACAATGGACCGCACTTCAGAAGACCGACTCTCTCTAGAAGGACCGTGCGTTATTTGAACATCCTGTGTCTCAACACTATGCTTACTGAACTCTGATTTCCACGCCGACAGTGCGCTTGATCAGATCTGCCAGGAGATCGACCTGAGCCTTGCCCCCCTTTCGCGTCGGAATCGAGACTACCAGAGGAAGTTCGATCTCTTTCTTGCTCTTTCCCAATCTGTCTTTGATCCAGTCGAAGACAGGCTCCGTCGCAATCACTAGAGATACGAGTTGCTTCGCTTTGATCTCGTCGAAGGTCTTTACCGCTTCTTCCTGGGATTTGACGACCCATGTGTTCTTGACGCCGCCGAGCTTGAAGTAGATGCTCGTCTCCTTATCGGCCATGACCCCAATCTTGCCCATGTTCGTTGCCTACTTGAAGATCCAGCCCGTCTCTTTCGACCAGAAGAGAAGATCTAGATCAGCTAAAGGTATGCCTATCTCTGTTGCGAATCTTCGCAGTTTCTCTTCAATTTCCAGATACCGCTTCTTTGTTATGGATACGGGTATCTCTGTAATGACCCCAAGCCGGTTCAGGTTTCGTAGGATGTGTCTGTCGAGAATAGCGAACCCTTCGCCCAGTCCAATGTTCCGCAGAAAATGGCTTGCCTCTTTGTAGCCTAGGCCTTTGACATTTTCAACAAGCCATTCTCGGAGCTCGAAGGGATTGTAGAAGCTTGAGATCCTCGATTTCAACTGCAACTTGCCGTCGTTCGAGAAGATGTCCCTAGCTTCGACAATGTATTTCGCTTTGCTGTCAGAGAACCTAACACTTCTCAAATGTGGCTCAAGCTCGGGAGGCTTGCCCTTGAGGAGAAGATTTTGCTTTTTGAGCGCGGTGACTGCTTCCCAGCAGACTTTGGCTGACGATTGAGGCGTTAGAAGGCAGAAGCATAGTTCCGCAAAGACTTCCTCGTCTTTCCATTCCATGACTTGTCTGAATTCTGCGAGTCGTTTCTGAATAGCTTCCTTTCTTTCTTGATAGAGCGCCTGCAGCGCCTGCAGCGCCTGCAGCGCCTGGATAGCGCTCTCTTCTCTTACGACCGTCATCTGTTGGCTAGAATTGTTTGAGAACATCTTGTTTGTCCATTATGCGTACGCAGTAGAAGCATCGCAGTCTCAAAGGGTCTTGTCGTTCTACTAGGAACTTCGGTTCGACGGGTTCCCCCGCGTTGGAGACGCATGCCGGGTTTGCGCACCGCACGATTCCCCTTATTGACTCCGGAAGCTTGACGCGGGTCTTCTCAGCCACCTCATAGTCTCGTATGATGTTAATCGTGGCACTCGGAGCAATCAGAGCAATCTTGTCCACTTCGCCAGGTTTGAGCTCTCGGTTTTCGACCTTGACAATATCCTTCTTACTGTCTGACTTCGATGATACGTTCATTGCTACGCTGACTATGTGCCCCTCGCCGCCACCGATTCCCAGAATTTTCAGAACGTCAAGAGCATGGCCCGCAGAGATATGGTCGATGACGGAGCCGTTGCGGATCTTCTTGACGTAGAGCTCTTTGGCCCCGCTTCCTTTGGACATTCTAGGATCTCTTGCCGGTCCTTCACTCTTAATTCCTTGCCTGATAAAATGGATTGAACATGACAGTAGAATCCCAGATTGTCAGACTTGCGACCCAAAAGGAAGGCGAGATACTTGACATAACAGATAAGGTGCAAACTATTGTTGAGAATGGAACCATCAGTAATGGTGTTGTATTCCTCTTTGTGCCGGGGTCGACGGCGGCCCTGACGACAATCGAGTATGAGCCAGGTCTACTTGTTGACTTACCGTCCATGCTCGAAAGAATCGCTCCGAGAGACGGCTCGTACATGCACGAGAGTCGATGGCATGATGGAAACGGTCATTCTCACCTCAGAGCTTCGCTAATCGGGCCTGATCTATCCGTGCCTTTCGAAGAGAAGAAGTTGATGCTTGGAACCTGGCAACAGATCGTGTTCATCGAATTTGATGTTCGACCGCGTGATCGAACAGTCATCGTCCATTCCATGGGCGAATAGACGACTCCCATACCCCCCTCTTTCCGATGGAAACAACAGGAACGTCATTCAAGTGAGGTTGATGATTATTGCTTTGTGGTGAATTATCGTTGATAGTATACAGGATAACCTAAATCCGTGAAAGCCTCTGATGACCAACTGGAGTAGTAACTCCAACACAATACTTACCCTTCATCTGCGTCATTTATTCTTGCACTGGAAACTCAGGGGTGGGTGTGAGGGTTTAGTCGGTCCAGTCGAAATCCATGTACGAGAACCCTTAATTCCACTGGAACAAGGATCGCTTGAATCACTCAGAAGTGTTCTCACGGCTTGTCGCAGCAAGGACTAGATCTTATCTTTGAACAGGTGCTCTCTGGCGGACAGATTTTCAAAGACAGGAATCTCCTAAGACACGACTACATGCCGACAAGCCTTCCCCATCGAGAGGAACAGATTCGGCGCCTCGGCTCCGTCTTGGCACCAGCACTCTCAAAGGAACGAGTCTCCAACATTTTTGCCTACGGAAAGACCGGGACAGGAAAGACGATCGTCGCAAGATTCGTCCTGGACAGGCTACAAAAGAAGGCGAGAGACTACGGCCGCGCTGTAGACACCAGCTATGTGAATTGTCGGCTTTCAGGCACCAACTACAGAGTCATCGCTGATCTCTGTCGAGCGCTAGGCCAAGAGGTCCCGTTTACGGGACTCGCTGTAGGGGAGCTGCTGGACCGGTTGAGGGATGCTTTGCATGCGCGGGGATCCGCGTTTCTCGTCGTTCTCGACGAGATTGATGCTCTGGTCAAGAGGAGTGAGAACGATAGCCTGCTGTACGAATTGACGAGAATCAATGATAGCTTGGACGGCGGATGGATTGGAGTTATCGGAATCTCAAACGATCTTCACTTCAAGGATTTCTTGGACCCTCGAGTATTGAGTTCTCTGGGAGAGGAGGAGCTGGTTTTCAAACCGTATTCGTCCGATGAACTGTACGATATTCTGAGTGATCGCGCCGAGGCCGCGTTTCAGCCCGGTGCTTTAGAGGATGGCGCCTTACGACTCTGCGCAGCCATGGCCGCGGGCGAGCATGGTGACGCTAGAAGGGCTCTGGATCTTCTAAGAGTGGCCGGCGAGATTGGAGAAAGAGGGAGAGAGAAGGGCATCCTAGAGTCGCATGTCCGACTAGCGCAGCAGAAGGTGGAACACGATCGAGTGACGGAGGTTCTATCGTCGCTCCCGCTTCATTCCAGAATCCTCCTAATTGCCGTCCTACACTCGGAAAATGCCAGGAAGGAGAGTCTGGTTACTGGGGACGTGTATGAGGTTTACAGGGAGCTGTGTGCCGCGGCGGCTGTAGAATCCTTGACTCAGAGGCGGGTGAGCGGATTGCTAAACGAGCTGGATCTCATGGGAATCGTTAATGCGCGTGTTGTGAGCTTCGGCCGGTACGGTCGGACGAAGAAGATCCGGCTGGGAGTTGAGCCGCGCGCCGTCACGTCGACGTTTGGCAGCGATGGACTCGTTAGAGGGCTCCTAAATTATGCACCGAAGAGCCTCCCGAAACAGCACAATCACTAACTGTGTCGGAATTGACGATGGACCGTTTCTGTCTAGAAGATTAGGCGGGTCCACAGCCCCACTAGTCGTAGCGCAACTCAACGGGCCGCATCTTGTGAAGGCGAGAGCTGGACGGATAAGCGTGGACGGATTGGACGCTACGGCCGTGGCGTCGAGATTACTCGGCTCGCTCCAACTTCGAGATTCACCGATTCTGCTCGCCGGTGCAACATACGCAGGCTTCAACATCATCAACCCTAGAGTGTTGCAGAGAAGATTCAGAACACCAACAATCGTCGTGATTGGGTCTCGACCCAATAACAGAGCTGTGAAACGCGCCCTGGTCAGGCATTTTCCAGACTGGAGGAGAAGGTGGCGGATCCTATCCGCGCTGGGTCCGCTGCATCAGGTAAGAACAGTCCGGAACGAGGGTCCGATCTTCTATGAGACGTTCGGTTGTGCGGACAATGAAGCGAGAAAGATTTTGACAGAGTGGGCATATGTCTCAAGAATTCCAGAGCCCTTGCGTGTCGCTGGGCTGGTCGCTAGAGGATTGTTTCCCGCGCAACCTCTCGACTAGGCTCTAGGTTACAGGAGGCTTTAGTCGTCCTCTGGAGGCTAGTGTGGACGTTCATGCAACTGTTCATTGGAGACTCGGGAGGAAAACCGGATGCTTGGAAAAGAGAGCTCGAAGGATAACAAGCTCAACGAGTATTTCCGCCGGAGATGTTCGAACTATGAACGATTTCTATGCGATCGCGTATGGGAATGCGCATTGTGCGCGAAGCAGGCTGGTAAAGTGGAGACGCTGGAATTGGCTACGGTTACAAAGGTCGAGGCGTTGAGGCGGAGGTGAGACGATGGAAGTTTTGAGGGAAGAGGAGGTCTTGCAGCTGGAAGAGGAGTTGCTGCGGAGATTGGAAGAGAAGCTTACGCCACTCGTTGAGCGAGCGGCGGTCGATGCAGCAAAGGTAGCGATGCATCAGTTGAGGCTTGACTTGATGAGTCACCTTAGCAGGCATGAAGATACGATTCGACGGCTGAAACGGACTGAATCCGCGCTGAACCACATCCCTACGACACGGTAGGGGGGTTCCAAGACCCTTCAAGGGGTCTGGGCTGAGCACGGGTTCAAAGACAAACTAGTTTTCTTGCCCGATCTATCAGCCAGAAGGCAGTACTATTTCTTGCAGCTATGGCAGAGAGGGCTCTTGTTAATGACTCCCTTAGTGGTGACACATTCTGTGCAGAGATGCTTTCGACAAGAGCTGCATAGTCGGGCATGTTCATGGCAGACGACTCCCCCGCATTCTTCGCAGACTGCTTGAGTAGCTTTGTCGCATAGATTGCACTTCCGCGTCTCATCCCAGATTATCTTACACGTCGCCGCCTGGAGGATCTTTCGGTAGGAACGGTCGAGAGCGACCAATTCGACTGTCACGATTGGTATGTGTAGAAGCGTGATGTTAGACACAGAAATATCGTCGGGATGGGCCCCTGACTCTCTTCCGATAATTTCACCCGTGTGCACTCTGATAGAATCCTCGGCGACACCCGCGGGTGCGACTGTGACCGTATTCTTCATTTCAAGCTCGGGAGGAAGATGCGGCATCGAACCGGTGGAGGATTCTATTTCCAGACAGTCCACGAAAAGGCCTGATCCAGGCAGATTCTTCAGCTCGCCCTCAAACAGTCCCGCATCGCACTCTCTTCCGTCGACACCATCAAACACTATCACCCCCTTCGCCTTCCTCTTCTTACCATGATTCAACGTAAAATCGGCGAAGAAGTATGGACGAAATTCGAGTTTGGGCATTGAGGTAAGCTTGAGTACGCTGCCGTTCTCGATCCCATAAGCGAGAATTTTCGACGCGACAGTACGAGACACAGGCAGGGTCCCGGGGACCTTCTGTCGCTCGGGAGGCTTAATCTTCTCAACCCGTTCTTTCAGCTTGGCTAGGTCCCAGAGTTCAACTCCCAATTTTCGAGCCATGAACTCCGCGTCTCCCGTGAAACCCTTGGGAGAGACATAGATCCCACTTGACAGTCCAGCGCTTCTGAGTCGGTTCACGAAGCCTTCGACCTCGCGTCCGTTGACCTGGCGGTCTCCTTCCCAACATTCGAACGCTACCTTCTGGGTCTGCTTGCCTGTCGTCCGGGATGCTATGATGTCTACAAAGTGGTCGCCGGAGTCGTCTGCTTGGACATTCTTCTCGACGTTGAAGCCTTCGACCCGGCATACGTCGGAGACCATGTCGAGTACGAAATTGTTAGAGTCCTGACGCGTTTGACTGGCCATAGGGATTCGGACGGCCTCGAAATCGACTGGGTCCAGGATTCCGAATAAGGCTAGTGTAACCCTCTGGCAATCCTCATCCGAAGAACACGTGGTACTATTTCGAACCTGTGCGCCGTCGTTACTTCACAGGAAGGGTAGGGAAAGACGTAAGCCGTGGATACGAAACTGTATCCGCTCAAGACCTTGGGTAGAGTGACCACCTGGCAAGAAGGAACTAGGGCGTCAGTCAAGAGTATCTTGAAGGATCCGATAGTATTGAGACTCCTCTCGAGAAGTAATCTGACGCGAGCTCAGTTTGAAACACTCACTATGGACCAACTAGGGCATGATATGGCCAACAAACAACTCACACGGGGCGAAATGGCTCAATTAGTGCGTAATCAGAAGGGAATAAGCCGAGGAGCATTGAATAGGACCCTCAGGCAGGGGAGAGAGAATGTTTCAGAGGCAATTCACACGATCCTGCTGCTTGGATACGGAGGACTGATTGATAGTCCTGCTCTGGCACCGTTCGTGGAAGCTTCCGAGCTCCTGAAGAGTCAAATGATCCAGTTTGAGGAGCTGGCAAAGGACAATCCGAAGCTGTACGCCGAGCGCGCAGACGCAATCATAGAGGATCTGGAGGACGCGTTCCGGGCACTCTATGGGAAACGCGTGACGCGTGACGTCACGTAGCGTCGACCGCATCACGTCATATCACGGTTGAACTGGAAAGGCAGCAAACGGGAGAGGAGTGAATCGAGGCGAAGTTCCTTCGCGATGCGTCACGCGGTGATGTCACCCAGTTGACGTCAAGGTGCAACACTGGAGTCACGGATACATCACAAGTGATTTCCCTCGGAGACCTGCGCGACCGCTCTCACAGGTTAATGTTAAATGCGGATACACTGTGATGTGATGTCACGTAGTCGCGTGCGTGATATCACACTAATGCTTGGACTTCGCCGAAGGAAGACGAACGACGGGGGCTCCGATCAGAATGGTGATGTTGCAAGACTCTTCTTTGACTCATTTTCCAAGCGAGTTGGGATTGTTGAGGACGGTCTGAAGAATATGTCGACCGAGGTTAACAAGCTGAAAGTCTCCATGGACCGGAGCCAACTCTCAGATCTCGTCCTCCTCGAGCGACTTCAGAAGGCAGAAGTGTTGGTTAGGGAGTCTCTCAATTGGACAAAAGAGGCAGCTGGAATTTGGCGCGAGCTGAGGGAAATGCCAGTGACGAAAGAGGAGCGCTCCGTCGTGACTAGTGAATCATCGGCGGGACCTCCCAGGGTTGACGCTGAAGAGGCCGGTCTCTCTCGGCGCGTTCTCGCTCCCATACCAGAATTGGGGACCCTTCCCTCGATTACTACTCCCACTGAATTGCAAGTCTTGACCATGCTCGCGAATGAAGGGCCTAAGTCAGCTCCAGAGATTGGTAGGGTAGTAGGCCGTTCGAGGGAACATACCGCTCGCTTGATGAAGAAGCTATACGAGGAGGGCTACATCCGAAGGGACCAGACGAGGATTCCGTTCAGATATTCCTTGGTGGAGAGGGTTAAACAGACTTTCAAGAAACAAGAGACTATGGACGGACAGAAAGAATCGGTCTCGATTCCTCAGTCTTGACCCTGTAACTGACGTTCCGGCCCGCCTCCGTTCTGTCCAAAACGCCTCTTTCTACGAGTCGTACCAGGTACGTTGAGACGGTGCTAAGCGGGATCTTTTCCATAAACGAAGCTTCGAAAGCCTTCTTCGCATCGGAAGCAGTAAACTCTCGTTGCTTCAGTTCGGAAATTATTGTGCTTGCGAGTCTGTCGAACTTCCGTGGGGAGATGCTAAGTGCTGAGGCGGTCCCTCGCGGAGTGCCAGCCATCACCTCCACAAGATCGAGTAGTTTTCCCACCTTTTCGCGCGTGACTTGTCCGTCGATGGTTATCGAGTGTCTGACCCCTTCATCATCGTAGAACTCTAGTTTGAACCGGCGGGGTTTCACGTTACTGGCACTCGTCTCCGAGGAGGGAGTTTCACTGTTCGCTGTTCACATGTAGAAAAGCGCTTCTCCTCAGGTAGCTTGGTGCATAGTGAATCGATGTGCACGTCGTATGGTGCGGTTTCCAATGGTTCCAGTGGAAACAGAGGGGTGCTTGGGCTTGTTCACTAGTAGTGAAGCCGTTCTGTTCTCTTCTAGGACGGTGGCGGCTTGTTAGGGTTGGACCCAGCGCCAGTGTCTGGAACTTTCGGAAGGTTTTGTTGCGGAGGGGGAGGTGGTGCCGCGTAGAAGGATTGCATCTCTTTCTCTTTCCTTCGCTGGGCGCGTCGCCTGATCAGTCTGTAGGTCTCGATGACGGGCGTGATGAGTAGTGGGATCAGGAGTAGGAACGAATACGGCTGGAAGTCAGTGAAGGTGCGGGAGAATTGGGTCAAGGGTCCCGATAGGGAGGTTATCTCAGTAGGGTCCGTATTGACGTTGTAGGAGATCTTTGAACTGTTAGGCGCTGTCCAGAGAAAGTTGACGGTGGCGGGCGAAAGAACGTACACTCCGCTGCTCGTCGTGAGAACTGTGTAGCTCATTGTCATACTGTTACCCGGTGTGAGTATCGAAGCTTGGAGCGTCTGGGCTCCACTGGGAGAAATCTGTAGAGTTTGAGCGTAGCTGGACGAGGTTTGGGGATCGTTGAGGTTCAGGTTGGTGACTGTTACGTTGTCAAGGTTTTGGACCGTGACGACTACGATGTGAGTGGTTCCGACGGGTCCAATGTTAGGAGTACTGGTTTTCTGGATGACGATGTCCGGTGCGAAGGGATAGTTGAAACTCGCAATGAAGTCGGGTTGAGAGCTCGATGTCACGTCGAGGTAGTATGTTGATGTGGCGTTGTTGTATAGTGGATTGGGAAACAGGGGACTGTACAGGATAGTGCCCGGCTGGAAGCTCATGCTGATGAGAGATGCGTTGGCGGCTGGGTCCCCCACGATATTATTCTGGAAGCCGAGGAGAGTCTTGAGGTCTAGCTGGTGGACTCCCCCTTTGAAGAACTGTCGTGGAAATTGGACGTTCAGGTCGAAGCTGAAACCAGTGATTGAAACTCCGTTGACTGTGATCGGAACTATTCCAATTGCCGCGAAATATTTCAGATTCTGAATATTTGCAGGGCTGATGAGGCTCGAGAAGCTCTGGCTGGGAAGCAGAGCCATCAGCCTGGTTAGCGCGTCATAGTTGGAGAGTTCTGGGTTGGGTGCATAGATCGTTGCGGTGCCTTGTCCACCCATAGACAGAGAGAATATGGTTGTGAACTGGATTCCTAGTGCTTGGGAGAACTGAGCTTCGACTGCGGCCGACTCGGCAGCTGTGGTCTTCGGATCCCCTGAATAGACTGTGACAAGGGCGGGTTGTGATAGGATCTGAAGCATCTGGTCTTGCTGTCCATTACCGAGGGCTTGTGAATCGTTGTTGTTTACGATGAAGGCTGCTACGTTAGCGCCGGCATAGTTGTTGTCTTGGACGAGGCCCTTGCTAGATAGGTCAAGATTCGTGAGCTGGAGAGTTGTGTTTGGCGCTCCGAGCATGCCGAGGGCAATGTCTAGGCGTTGCTGGTATGGCCCTGGAACTGCGGCTTGGAATGGGGGAGATGTGATCCCATAATGTGAGACACCAAAAATCGGTAAAAGCATGAGCAGCACAATAGCCGTTTTCAGAACGGGCCGGTCAACGATGCTGCGGTTCTCTTTCAATCCGTGCTTTCCATGGATCAACACGAACACATACTTGACGAAGTCAATGCCGCCCTGCCAGATCAGAGACGCTGCACGTCCAGAGATCGTGACTATTGCGAAGATTAGACCTGCATTCCGAACAAGCGTGAGCGTCACGCTCTGAAAGAAAGCTGGGTCTGTAGGGGACGAGGCTTGAAGAAAGAGGGGAAGGAGGTCACTCGCCACTGGACCCGTGGCTGCGGCGATCAATGAGAACCCTGGCGGTGGAGGAGGAATGTTTGAAAAGCCGCCCGACGTTACTCCCCGAAAAATTGAGAGTGCGGCTAACCCCATCGCCCCGAGAGTCGAGAGAAAGACTGCGAGACCCACCATGAATCCCCGTCCAACCTTGCCTCCCGCGATGATTCCTCCCAACAGTCCGGCGGTGACCCAGAGCTGGAAGACTGGTGTGTAGGTCAGAGGATTGGTGAAGATGAGATAGACTGCGACTATGAGCGTGTTGAAGTGGACTCCAAGGACTGGTGAGAGCCAGTCGCTGACTCCTCGTAGTCCCGTGGGTAGCTGCGTGTATCCGATGAATAGAACGAGGAGGTACGCTACTGCCCATCCGATGTATCGGCCGAGGAAGATTCCCTCGCTGGGGTGAGGCAGGAGGTAGATGGTCTTCGGATCGTCAGGTCTACGCTTGACCATCACATTTCCAACGCGCATGTAGAGATAGAAGTAGAGTATTCCAGGGACTACACCGGCGATGATGAAGCCTAGAATAGCTGCGGAGAGACTAGCAGACCGTGCCTTCTCAAAGTCCCTTGACGCGATTCTTTCCCTTATGTGAGAACCCTTGCCGCCGACAATGGCGCATCCAATTGTAAAGACGAGGAGTACGAAGGGAAGAGGCTGGTATGCTAAGAGGCCAGGAAACCATGTGGGTAGCGTGGCGATGATGATGGTTGAGGTCAGAATTCCGATGACCCGACTGACCGAATTGCATAGGAGCGCAACCGTGGCTGCTTGACGGATCTCCTTGGGCGCCTCCTTCAGAGCCTGATAAGGCGGAACCTGGGCCACGGCGTGCCTCCTCTCAGAAAGAGCCCTCTCAGAAACCGCGAAGAAAGGGATTCTGATACCCTAGTTACCGTGTCAGATGTTCAGAAGCAAATCGAAATATGAGAAGAGAAGGCCTACGCTACCCGGTCAAGGGACAGGTGTCATCCCAGTTCAGTCCCGGAGAGATCAGCTCCATCATCATCGCCTGGCTAGTGCTCTCAATCGCGATCACCTACCAGAACTTTGTAGGCCTCTTTACCGGAATAGGTAGCCTTGAGATAGTCATAGCCGGCTTTGTCGCCACTGCGACAGGATTCATCATCCACGAAATGGGACACAAGTTCGTCGCAATAAGACGCGGCTACGTCGCCCACTTCCGTCTCTGGATGTGGGGACTATTACTGACACTGTTCATCGTAGTATTTTCAGGAGGAGGTATTGTCTTTGGCGCCCCGGGAGCAGTCTACATTGCGCCCGCAGCGATGGCAGCCTACGGCTACGATTCCACGTACAGGCCACGTGATCCCGAGCAGGAGAACATGGTCATTTCAGCAGCCGGACCCGGAATCAACCTAGCATTCGCCATAGCGTTTCTATCATTGTTTCTAGCCGTACCATCAGGATTCCTGTCGACGATCGCGATATTTGGTTTTGAACTAAATGTCGGACTGGGATCATTCAACATGATACCTGTCCCGCCGTTGGACGGCTCCAAGATATTTCGGAAAAACCTTCTAGTTGGACTTGGAATCGCGCTTCCTCTGTGGGCAATGTTCTTCATCCTCTTCACAATTGGCATCTAGACGGGTCACCAACGTTGCTTCCTAGAGTGAACCGATTAATTCTCTAAGCGAGTGTTTTCTCGGCGATGCTAGTGGAGGAAGTCGGTCTCACTGTTCTATTCGTCCTCGCTTTTGCGAATGGAGCGAATGACGTTGGCAAGAGCGTAGCTTCGCTAATGTCTAGCACGGGACCCGGAGGTCCTAGGCTGGGCCGGCGACCTCTGCTGTGGGGAGGTGTATTCAGCGGGCTAGGAAGCGTCTCTGCCATTCTGATTTCGGGAAGATTGCTGACGGTATTCACTCCTCAAAGTATCCTACGAAATACGACTGATTCATCGTTCATCTTGGCAGTCCTCATCGGAGCGACAATATGGATCTTGATAGCAACTCTCTTTCGGCTTCCCGTCTCTACAACTCACACAATCTTGGGGGCTGTTCTTTTGCAGGGGATCTTTCTCTTCGGCGTGTCAAGTCTGAAGCTGGATTTCTTAGCCATACGAGTACTGCTGCCGCTAGCAGCTGGACCCTTCGTTGCGCTTATCGCACTGAGTATTCTTGGTCGTCTAACCAGACGGCCTCAAGCTGAAGACAAGAAAAGCCCACAAAGGTTCGCGAAGATCTCTCACTGGGGTTCGGCGGCCGCTACTGCCTACGCGAGAGGAATCAATGACGCTCCCAAAATGGCAGCTCTCGGGGCCTTCTTTTTCCTCGCGGGATCGGCTGACGCAGTTTTGGTTCCTTACTCGATTGTCGCTACGGCGATAGTAGTCGGCTCATTGGTGCTGGGTCGTCGTGTAGCTCTGACTCTCGTTGGTCGAGCAGTCCCACTTGATCATACACAGAGGCTACAAGCCGGCCTCGCAACCGCAGCGTTAGTGTCTGCAGGAGCCTATCTTGGCGCTCCATTATCTACCACTCATGTCCACGCGGGGTCTACTGCAGGAATTGGCGGTCGGAAGGAAGTCATCGTATCCGCGTTGCGCGGTATGGTCTTGCCTTGGTTAGTGACATTGCCCGCAGCTGGTTTGCTTGCGGTCACAGTCGCTATCCTAGTAGCAAGGCTCTAGAACCTATCATGACGGACTCGGGATCAATGGCTTCGGTTTCGCGACTCTAGCGTGATCGTCTGGTCAACACAAGATAGAGAATGGTCGAGCCCGCGGCTACGAAGGAGTATAGTCCTATCCACACGCCTGTCACTAGCCCGCTGGGACTTTCAGCAGCGATGACACTCCAGCTGATGGCTACCGCCACTAAGGCTAGAGACGGGAACACGGCGTCTAGGGGCAGTAATACTTTGATTCTTTTCGGGTCTTTCTGCTGAGTGGCCCATCCCGTCGCTAGGCACGTCGCTAGAAACAATGCAGCGAATGTCTGCAGGGTAGATACATACACTTTCCATGGCCAGAACTCTTGCTGCGCCAAACCCGGAACCAGCAACATCATGATTCCAAAAATTCCAACAGCGCTCGTCTGAATCCCGAAGAACAATCGCGCACCCTTTGGTATTGGCGGTCCGGTCAGAAACTCTGTCTGTCTCCTACGCCATCCGTAACGTTGCAGCAGAACGAAACAGCCACTGGCAGCGATTAGGAAATAGGCCGTCCATGCCCAGGTCGATGAGTCACTGCTCACAGTGATTCCTCTGACAAGGGAGACAATGCCTGTTATGCCGAAGAAGGTCCCGCCGACGAGCACCAGTATCTTCGCTCTCTGCCACTGTTCAGCGTGAACTGCAGACCAGCAGCCGAAAGCTATAGCCAGAAATATTGCTCCCAAGAACCTGACGGCCAGCTCTTTCACCGGCCATGGCCAGTAAGAAATGACGAACGGAGGATAGATGTAGAATATCAGGCCGAGTGCAAGGTTGATTCCTGAAAGAAGGAGCAGAAAGGTTCTGGAGTATTTGTCGAGAAGGATATCGTTCGACTTTGGCGGGTTGATCGTCGAGGCTGGTTCGCGGGTGGTCATGAGGACGTAGCCCAGAAACTAGTCAATCAAACCGGCTCGAATGATGTTCGACCAGTCAAGAGACTCTACATAAATCCGTTCTCGCTGAGCCGGAATTGCACAAAGAGTTCCGACAAGGATAGAAACTTATATCCAAGCTAGCCCTAGCCGTTTCTGTCCATGGAGCTCGGCGACCTAGAAGCAGCGGTTCTCGGAAGCGTTCTTCGCCAGGGCAAAGCCTCCGCCCGACAAGTGGCCAAGGATCTCGAGCCCTCACGAGGACTCGCATATTCTACTATCAGCACAACCCTCGACCGGCTCTACAAGAAGGGAATGCTTGCAAGGGATGAAGCGATCGGAAGAGGAGGATCTCGCTACATCTACATGACCCATTCCGAAGAGAAAGTGAAGGGTAAGGTTGTCAAGGGATTCGTTGACCGGCTCCTGACTGCTTTCGGTCCGACGGTTATTTCCACCCTGTCAGACTACGTAGATGATATTCCGAAGGATGAACTGAAGCGTTTAGAGGAGAAGATCCGGAAGGGATCAAAACAACGATCGACCTAGACCTCTATCGCGTCTTCTTCCTTGCGCCTACCACCCTAGGGATCTTAGGGGGAGCTGTTGTTATCGAACTGGTATGTTATGCCCTCTACTCGTTTCAGAGCTACAATCCGTCCAGACGATCCCGGCTATTGCAACCCATGCTAGTATCGTCCCTATTCCTCTGGTCGTTTCTAGCAACGAGCTTCTTGTTGTGCAGCATGCTTCTGCAAGACTACTGGGCTCATCCACAGCTGACTATTCGGACGGTGCTTGGAAGTTCATTGCTGGCATCACTGGGATTCGCGACCGCAATGACATTGATTGCTCGCAAGTATTCTTTCTCGCGAATGTTGGAGAGAATGACCGCTGCCCCCATTTCGCTTTCCGGAGTTGCCACAGGTTTCGGTGCTCTCAGTGGTAAGATGGGAGTCTCCGGGGTTTCTCTGCGAGAGGCCTTGTTCGGCAGTGCCTTTTCGATCAGCTTGAGCGGACAGGGAGTGGTTGCAATGTCTTCGAAGCTCGCTGGGGCTTTATCTTCCGACGAGACCGATGCCGTTCTCGCGCATGAGCTGTCGCACATCAAGAATGGCGATTCTGCTGCCAAAGGTCTCGCGAAACTGGCGAGAGTCGCTTTCCCCTTCGACCCAGTGCTACGGCTGGTGGAAGCAGCAGTTCACCGAGAGCGCGAACTCTGGGCTGACAAAGTGTCTGTTGAATTCACAGGAAAGCCTCGAGCGCTTGCGTCTGCGATCGTAAAGGCCCACTCAGAGTCGAATGGTGGAGCGACGAGCAATCTTGCAGGACTATTCGTGGGAAGTAGCGGACGTGGACTTCTCAGCCTATATCCCGACCTAGAGAGGCGAGTGGACATTCTACTGGAGTTGGCTCATGGGATGGAAGTCGCCAACAGCCCGTTCGTCGCTGCCTGAGCCGAGCCTATCGGAAAAATTCTAATTGCGTACCAGTAGTATGGTGAACTTGTTCGTAAGATGCTCAAAACAAGATTCACCGATCTGACTGGCTGCAAAGTACCAATACAACAAGCCGCCATTGGTGGACTAGCTCGCCCTCAACTGGCAACAGCGGTTTCGGAAGCAGGAGGCTTGGGCATGGTTTACGCGGGATCCTTCGACCCCAATCAAATGACCGAAGTTTTTGGGGATATGCGACGTCGTACTTCTGGCGTCTTTGGAGCCAATTTTCTGATTCCAGAAGCCTTCGTCTCCGATCTTGACGAGATTCGAGAACAAGTAGAGACGGCGTCCAAACTTGTGAAGGTTGTCGAGTTCTTCTATCGCCAACCAGACCCTTCCCTGGTGGATCTAGTGCACGAGGGAGGTGCGTTGGCTTCGTGGCAAGTTGGCTCGAACGAGGAAGCCGTTGCTGCCGCTGAGGCTGGTTGCGACATCATAGTGGCGCAAGGAGTTGAGGCGGGTGGGCACGTTCGGGGAAAGGTCAGTCTTCTGACGTTGTTGAGTCAGGTTTTGGATTCTGTCAAGGTTCCCGTGCTGGCAGCAGGTGGTATAGGCTCCGGCCGAGCTCTGGCCGCGGTCTTGGCTGCAGGAGCTTCTGGAGTAAGAGTTGGGACACGCTTCATTGCGGCTACAGAGGCGGGGGCGCATCCCGAATATGTCAAAGCGTTGATCGCGAGCGAGCCGGAGGACACCGTTGTGACAGAGGCTTTCTCAGAAGGCTGGCCCAACGCACCCCATAGAGTCCTTCGCTTCTGCATAGAAGAAGCTCAGAACTTCAAAGGCGACATCGTGGGACACAAGAAACTCATCTCAACCGGCGAAATGGTCCCGGTGAAACGTTTCGAGTCTTTTACCATGACCAGTGAGACTATTGGAACCCTCAAAGCCATGCCGCACTGGGCGGGAGAATCAGTTAGCGGAGTGAAGAACATCAAGCCAGTGGCAGCCATCATGAAGGAGCTGGTGGAGGAAGCGGAGATGCTTCTCCACAAATGGCACTGAGAGTCAAGTCATGTTGCATAATTCTACATGAAAAACGACATCTGTGAGATGGTTTCGGGCAGACTTGATGCTCAGAGCTGTTTTCTTACGATTGCGAATCGTTCGAGTTGCCGATGAATCGTGAAACCGTTCTTCAAATAGACGTTTAGAGGTCCTTTGTAGTTCTCCTCTGCCCATGGAATCTCCCAGGTCCTCTTAGAAGGATTAGTAGTGGGGTAGCCCTCTGCTATCTGTAGCCCGTCCCGACGGAACTTGTTCACTGCGGCATTGAGTAGTGCAGTGCAGACTCCTTTCCCTCTGTGACCGGGTGCGATGAGGAAGCACATTATGGAGCCTACTAGCTCGTTGGCGTCTGTTACCGCCACTGTGTAATGGCGCATGTTCGCGAAGTTGGCTCGGGGCTGAGCGTTGCACCAGCCGATCGGTGTACCGTCAATGTAAGCGAGCTGTCCCTGGGCTTTGCCGCTGCCGATTTGCTGGGATCGGGCGGCGCGATGTTGGGGCCCCGCTTTCGCCGTCGCGTCCCAGTCGTTTCCAGGAGTATCGTAAAAACCGCAGTAGCAGCCGGCCCAATGGGGAAAGTCGGAAAAGGCCTGATCGAAGAATCTTAGATAGTCTTGCAACAGCTCGGGTGTTAGTTCTCGAACTTCGATCTCGAGGGTTTGGCCCATGAGAAAAGGCGGGCTCTTCTGTCGTATAAGGAGCGCGAAGGGTTCGATCTCGTCTTGGGCCATCATAGTTCTAGGGCAAAACGATAAGTTCGTTCATTCCAGCAAGCAACGCGTGAAACTCGCTGGATCTCCCCTCAAGATAGAGTTCCTGAGGAAGAAGCTGAAGCTTGTCAGGGACACCATGGAGGCGCAAGGGGTTGACATGTGGATCACGTTCACGCGAGAAGGCAACGAGGACCCGTTAGTACAGGATCTCAGATTCAGCGACCTGACCTGGCGTTCAGCCGCCATCATCGAACAGACCGGGACGAAGACTGCAATTGTCGGGAGTCTCGAAGAAGAGACCGTCAGGCAGCAGAAATTCTACGATGAAATAATGGGGTATGGTAGCGAGGGCGCGGCACCCAAACTGAACGAGTTTGTTAGGAGGAGGAAGCCGAAGAAGATTGCTGTAAACACAAGCTATGATGAAGGTGCGGCTGACGGACTCACCTCGGGTATGGAACGATATCTCAAAACCGCGTTGAAGGATTACTCGAAACGGTTGGTCTCCGGAGAGGACCTCGCGATTGCTCTACGGGCGAGGCTCATACCAGCCGAGATCGAACTAGTGAAGAAGTCGATTGCAGAGTGCGAAAAGATCTACGATTCTGTTGAGGCCGCGATCAAGCCGGGCAAGAAGGACAAGGAGGTCCACGAGTTTGCCCACAAGCTTCTGACAGAAAGAAAGCTGGACTCAGCCTGGGCGTATGATCGATGTCCCTCAGTGGTTGTCGGCAACTCTCCAATGGCCCATGTGGGCTACTATGGTACTAAGATCAAGGACGGCGATTTTGTCAAGCTGGACTTTGGCGTCAAGTACGACGGATATTGTAGCGATATTCAGAGAAACTACTTCGTTGGGTCCGGGCGAGTTCCGAAGAGTGTCGTGCAGATGGTCAAGACAGCTCGTGATGCTAACGATGCCGCGCTAGCCATTCTAAAGCCAGGAGTCCCAGGATTCAAGGTTGACCAGGCAGGCAGAGGTCTGGTTGTCAAGAGACGCTATCCAGAATACAAGCACGCACTGGGCCATGTGCTTGGAAGGAGCACTCACGAGATCGGACCTCTCCTAGGTCCCAGATGGCCAAACAGATATGGTAAGCAGGGAGAGAAGCAAGTTCAGCGGGACATGGTCTTCACTATAGAGCCGTCCGTGACCAGTAAGTTCGGCACCTGCAACCTAGAGCAAGATGTTCTAGTAACATCGACCGGGTACCAGGAACTCTCGAAGCCCCAAAATGAGATAATCCAACTAGGATGACCTTGAAGCGTAGCACACCCAACCAGTAGGTCCCACAAAACGATCCCTTTGAGGGGCTCATCAGCCACTGGAGCTAGTGTAGCCGTAGGGAGAAGCCGCGTTACACCCAGCCGAGGAGTCTTCGATTGTCGTAGGCGAGGAATCCATGCATCCTATCATGCTCGATCAGGCTCGAGGCCTGGTGACGACTCTCAACCTTCCCCCTAGTGTTCGCGAAATTCCTCCGTCTTCGCGTCCGATTCCGAGAGGGTCCGCGTTAGGTTGTTAGTGTGATGAGTTTGACCGTCTCGGAGATTGATAGTGGATTCGATGTGCCCGGTGGCTCAAAGAACGCTAGATACCATATGCCTGAAGCTGGAACAGTTACGGGTGCAGTGTATGATGTTGCGAGCGGAGCCATCCATGTCGCGGACGTGTAGTTTCCATACGGTACACAATTGCAGTTCACGAAACCGATGTACTGTGCTTGGTTGAGAAGAGCCACCCTAACGCTGCCGCCACCAGCAGAGAATGTGAGGTTGAGTGAGTACGAGATACCGCCCGCTGAGGCGGTGAACGAAACAAACTGTATTCCAGTATAGCCTGCAACACTGATGCTCCCGTTACTGACCTGCGTCACCTGAGTTGTCAAATTGAGCGGCCCCATTAGGAAGACGCTCTCGTTGACTTGTATCGTGAGAGTTGAGGATGCCCCAGGCTCTGGATAGAAGGCCAGAGTCCACGCCCCAGAACTTGTTATCACCATCTGAGTAGTGTAGCTTGTTGCTATAGGTGAAGACCAAGTTGTGGTCGTATAGTTTCCATATTGAATGCAGTTGCACTTGGAGAATTTGGCGAACTGTGTCTGATTGAAAAGCGAGACCCCGAGAGAACATGGAGCCGATATGGGCAGAGCCCCGAGGCATCCTTGACTAGCAGTGGAGAACGTTATGTTCAGTCGTTCTACCGCGTTCGGTGGGACTGAGAAGCCTACTTGCTGAAAGCCGTTGTTCGACGATAGCGAGACTTGTCCTTGGCTAACTGTGCTGACTTGAAGTTGGTTGTGACCAGTGAGTTGAGATTGAAGCAAGTTGACTTGGCCTTGTAGTTGAGAGTTTTGCGACTGAAGCTGCGACAGCTGGCCGTTGAGGCTTATGATCTGGTTGTTAAGAGATGAGACTTGACTGTTCGCTGAACTCAGCTGGGTCTTGAGCCCAGCAAGGTCATTGTTGGTCGTGTTAAGTTGCGTTGTGAGACTGGAAACGTGGTTGTTGAGAGTGGTTGACTGTTGTTGATAATAGTAGGTGCTCGCTCCAAAAGATGTTGGAACACCTGCGAGAACGACGATCAGGGCAATCTTGTATGCGGCTAGGCTGACCATAATGGAAGACTCATTTATCGTGCAATATTAAGAAAGTCCGAATAATGTAGACCCTCCAATGGAATTTGCCCATGTAGAATCTCCATCTCGTGCTCGCTATTGGACATGGAAGACCTGTTCTTTCGGAGGGGGCAAAGCCTTCGTCTCCAACATCCGTTTGATTGGCTGGTCCCCATGCACAACGCGACTGGCGTTTTCTTGGATCAAGCTTATGTCAGAGTTTATGTCTCGATAGTTGCTCCAGCGCGTCTTCCACATGGAAAAGTGTCCGCGCATTTCTTTTTCGAGAAGGTCTCTTAGAGCGTGGGTCGTGTGAATAGTGTTTTGTATCGCATTGCGAAATTCGTCGCCTCGCATGTATTGAAAAAGTATCTTTGACCTTCGGTTCAACTCCTCAGAGCCCACTTCCAATGAATGTACTTCAATGAGGCTTCGGCGTAGAAAATCGGCTAGGTCCCCAGTCCCATAGGGATGGACCACAAACACGTCTTGGGAGACGAGAAACCCTGCCGAATTTCCCGGAAAAACCGTCGTAACAAGAACAGCGTAGCTTGCGCTTCTACTGACCATAGCCCGCCTTGCCTGAGAAACATAGCTTCGACTGAATCTCTTGGTGCGCTTGCACTCGTAAATGATTGACCCGACGACAGTTTTCTTGTAAATTATAGTGTGAAGAATGTCCCCTTTCTTTCCGAAGTGCTGGACTCGGTCGCTTGGGAATCGACCTTTCAGCTCATGTGCAATTTCATCTTCAAGGTTCAGACCTTCGAGCTGAGGTGTCGTGCCTTTCCTCAGTTGTTCTTTCAATTCCAGAATTGTTTGGTTCATGTCGCGAATCCGATTGGACTTCGACTCAATCATTTGAGAAAGTCTCTCCGCTCTACCGCGTTCTCTGGCCACTCCTCTTGTGACCGCAATTTTGGTTTTCTGTCTGTACTTGCTCTGGAGATCGCGTCTCAAACGTTTTCTTTCGTTTGCTAGTGTGTGCCTTTCGTCAGTCAATCTTTTGATCTGGACGTGCAGCTTATCTTCGAGCTTTTTCCTTTCATCCCACAGACCAACGACCCGCTCATAGACACTCCGGGTAATGGCGGAGCCGCAGAGAGGGCAGTGCAGAGATATGGATTGCATTGTAAGGTCACTTAACCTGTGTCGGTCTTTCTAGTTAGCCTTCTGAGGCTAATCCAGTAAGATATTCTGATGAGCAGGTTGGGTAGCCTCATGGTGGCCCAGAACACCGAACCCATCGATCCTATCATGGCAGCGATTACGTCGGCGACTAGCTCTGCAGTGTTCAACGGTGCGTATCGTGCTACGCGGAACAAGTCCCAGTATGAATACACCGTAAGCCCGATCAGCCCCGAGGCGACCAACAGTCGGATGATGATTGTCTGGCCTAGTTCGCCGTGTTCGGCCTCTATCTTCTCAGGACGTAGAAAGTTCTCGTTCACTCCGAGATCCGTAGGCGCAAACTGCTCCGCGAGTGTGTTTGCGATGGTGGCGCCTCGAGTTGTTAGCGAGTAGCTTGCTTTGGACAGCAACTTTGCAACTCTCTCTTTGCCAGCAACTAGCTTAGCAAATCGTATGATTGCCCTCTCTAGGAAGTTTCTTTGTATCGGCTGCGTAACAACTAGCCCCTCTGGGCCGGCATAGTTGCTAAGGAAGCTTTCGACTTCGTCTCCCGTCAGTTTGCCTCTCAAACAGGCACTCAACCAATGAGAGGCCGCTGATTCCTGTTTCTGATAGTGAAGGCTGACTAGGGTGCCGGCTAGTAGGTACAGGTCGCGGAACTTGGTAAGTAACAGGTTGACTTCTTCCTTGCCCAACGTGGCGAAACTCTCGACAACGTCCTTCGGATCCAGGATGCCACTCAAGTTCGAAACGGGTTTTTCAGGGTTGTAGTTTGCAACAAACGAGTGGATTATCTTCCCGTGAGGAGTTGCCGAATAGAGGTTGAACTTCTCGTCCCAGTCTCCAGCTCTGACCTTTCCCCTGGCCTTTGAGGTTACAGGTTGAGATTGTCCGATCTGCCGTGCCAAATTCAGCTCTTCCATCTCTCTCAGCGCTTGGTTGACCACTTTCAAAGAGAGGTTTGTAGATACCTCGATGTCCTTTGTTGTACTCTGCTCTTGACTGCAAAGAGCATGAAAGACTTGCAGTTTGCCGGGGTGTTTCAGGCATCGAAAACTCGAATAGAGGATTTCAGGCACTGTTGTCACGACCGCTCCACTTCCAGTATTCTCAGTCATTCCTTTTCACGTCATTCCCAAAATTCAGGAATAACCCCTGCTTGATTCCTGAATTCCGAGAATTTCTACCTTAAGCCTCCGAAAAACCTAGCGATATTCCTGCGTTCCCGGAACGCAGGATTCTCCTCATGAGGGCAATCCTCACTTGATTCTATGAAGTGAGGGAAGTGCCTCGTGAAGGTATCGTTGTCTGAGGTATTGCTAGCGACTCGCCTAGCGAAACTGAGAATTGACTTCCGACAGCAGGTCCCTATCGGACCCTATACGGTGGATTTCTTGTTGAAGCCGAACATTGTTGTAGAGTGCGAGGGATTGGTCCATTCTAGCCGTCAGGAGCGAGATCAGACGAGGACGTTTTGGTTGGAGGTCCATGGATACAGAGTCTGGAGAATCCCGAACTATACGGTGTTTGCAGATCCGATCAGCATCGCCAAGATGTTAAGAGATGCTCAGAGAGATGAGGATGAAAACTACAGTTTCGGTCTCATGTCTGAGCAATAGCCGAACAGTGTCTCAATGTCAAAAATGTCGGGTCAGCGGAGCGACTGGCGCGAGCGACTATACGCCAATCCCTCACGAATGGAACAAGAACTCGCATTCAGACTCCAGGACGCGGGAATACGATATCAGACACAAGTCGAGATACCGGTAGCCACGGCTGACTTCTACTTCCCGCTGGAGACTAGACCTTTGATCGTATTCGTCGATGGTTGGGTCCATCTTGGAAAATCCCAAATGTTGAAAGACGAAGAGCTGCGATCGCTCTTACGGAAGAGAGGATACAGGATTCTCGAACTAAATTACATCAGTTACTCGGACAAGAAAAGAAACGAGCTGTACGAAGAGATCCGGAACAGTCTGTCCAAGATAGCCTACTAGACTTGGGGTCAAAACCTACCCGTGTGCTGTGAGAGGTAACTGAAAGCTCGATCTAACATCTCGACAGACCCCAAAGCCCTAACTAGTCTAGGCCGCCCAAGATCTTCTCCTATGGAGCCGGAGAACTTCACATTTGTTGGGTTTGCCATGCTCTTACTCGGCTTTGCTCTGGTTGTGCTCGGGGGCTTTCTGTTCGGGCAGGTCTATTTCTGTGCGCTCAATTCCTCGACGTGCCCGCTCTCGGCTTCGGACGCGGCAGCTCGGATAGGATATTCCGTACCACTCTTGTTGTTCGGTAGCACGCTGATTGTCCCCGGCGCTATCTTCACAGCAGCAGGACACCTCAGCGAACACCTTCGACCCTCTCAAATCTCCGAAGAAGAATCCGATGTTGAATCAACAAGACCGCTCAGAGTCTGTGTGAAATGTGGTCGCCAGGTCGAGCCTTCAGCTGGCTATTGTCCGAATTGTGGAAATCAGTTATCCAAGCCGCAAAACTCTGACTTATCTGTCCCGCGGTTATGACAACACTTCCGGTTTGTTGGCCGGTGTCAAACATGTTTCCAGAAGGCGTAAGTAGGCGTCTGTACACACACATATGTGTGTAGGCAATGGGCACGAGGAACATATCCATCTCGGACGAGGCTTACTCGAAGTTGGCGGCAATGAAGGGGCCGAAGGAGAGCTTCACTGACGTGATAAACAGACTCGCGGGTAAGAAGTCGGTGCTCGACCTTGTCGGCCTTCTCACGCCTAAGGAAGGAGCCGAACTCCGCTCCAATATTCAGGACATCCGAGCCAGGAGCAGGAAGAGAGCCTCCGAGACGGAGCGAAGGATACGGGGCTCTTGATCGCTGACACGACCTTCATCATCGACCTCCTGATCAGGGACCAGAAGGCTGTCAAGAAGGCAGACGAGCTCGAGGAGAGCGGTGTAACCATCTCGGTAAGCTCGCCAACCATCTTCGAACTGTTCGCCGGGATAGCGTTGAGCAGGAAGGCTGAAGAGGAAAAGTCAAAAATCAGCACGATCCTCTCCTCTCTGCCACATTTAGTCCTGGATTCTCCATCCGCAAGCGCGGGAGGTTTGATCCATGGCGAGAAGATTAGGACAGGTCAGTCAATTGACCCTGAGGATGCCATGATCGCTGGAATAGCTAGGGTGAATTCGGAAAAGGTCCTAACCCGGAACACCAGACACTATTCCGGAATAGAAGGCGTCACGATAGAAAACTACTAGAATGGATCTCATAGGGAGCAGCTACGACGTTTCGATCCGTCTCCCTTGATTGCAGAACTTCCTCGTCATCGACCTGATATTCCCTAGGAAACGCCTTGGGAACGGCTGAGGGTCCATGACAATGTTAAGGTCAGCGGAAGATTTCGGGTTGGTGATACGGACAGGTTGATGGGTCTGCGTCAAAATCCGCTCAGCTAACGACCCTCTAGAAATTTCGGGTATGCGTGCGAGTCTCGTGACGTAGAACTGTCTTTCCGATTTCCGTTCTAGGCTAACAAGCTTGCAGGGAAATCTCTGTTCCAGTCTATTCTCAGAGTAATCTACAAGAGTTTGTCCGCTCAGCCCTTGACGGACAGGTCGCCGTGCTTGGGCTTCCCGGCGCGCTCGTACGCCAGGTGAATCGCGCCCTTGGGGAACGCCTGAGAGCTAGTAAGGCGCAGACCCGCGGGCACGGTCCCTTCACCGAAGAGTCTCTTGCCGGTGCCGAGAAGTAGCGGGTAGACCCATACGCTGAACCGGTCGACCAGGTCGAGCCGCAGTAGAGTCTGAACCAGGTTGCCGCTTCCGATCACGTGAACTTCCCCGTGCTTCTGCTTGATGCGGGCCACCTCCTTGGAAACGTCTCCTTGGATGAGAGTGGAATTGTTCCATCCGAGTTTGCGGCGGCTGCGGGAGGCCACATACTTGGGTGCATTGTTGAGTTTGTCCGCGATCTCCTTGTTGGTCGTGGTTTTGGGCCAGTACGCGGCGAAGATGTCGTAGGTCTTGCGACCCAGGAGCAGGGCGTCCATTCGCCCGATGTCCCTGGTGATAAGGCTCAACGACTCCTCGTCGAGCAGAGGCGCCTGCCAGCCGCCGTGCTTGAAGCCGCCCTCGGTGTCTTCTTCCGGTCCGCCGGGCGCCTGCATGACGCCGTCCAGGGATACCATTTCACTGACGATGAGTTGGCCCATGATGTCCCCGCGCGCTTAGAGGCAATTCCCATGGAAAAGGGTTTTGCAGGCCAAGGTTAAGTGACGTAGTCGCGCGATTTCAGCCCCGACCGTGGGGTTCCGGAGAGAAACAGGACCCTTCGGCAGGCCATGGTCGCGCTCGATTCGGCGTTCGATGCCGCCGTATTGGTAATTCTTGTCTAAGGAGAATCGCTGCTTATCCATTCTTGTCGATGTACTCTTTCACCGGATCATACAGCCCACTCTGATTGCTGTACCTGACATAGTCATTGGCGGTCGCAAGCCATTCGATTGTTGACGGACGCATCTCCTTGGAGATGCTTAACAAGTCGAGGTTGCTTACTGGCTCAGTTTTGCCCGAACGCATTGCTCGTCGAATAGCGAGTTCTACAGCCCGATCGACAAGGTCTCGAATGTCGGCTCCCGAGAACTGGTCGAGCTTGGACGCAATCTTAGCGTAGTCGATGTCTTCAATTGGCTTCTCGCGCAAATGGAGTTTCAGAATTTCCTCCCGAGCGGTTTGATCAGGTGGAGGGACGAAAATTATCCTGTCGAATCTGCCTGGACGCCTAAGGGCGGTATCCACGCTCCATGGCGTATTCGTTGCTCCAATGACGAGAATAGGCTTGTCAGGCTTACCGACTTCGTCCAGTTCGCTTAGCAAGACATTCGTTGCTCCTCGTAGGGCTCTTCCCCAGCTGTCGTCCGTCCGCTTATGCCCAAGCAAGTCAATTTCGTCAAGAAATATCACAGCTGGAGCATTGCGTCGTGCCGTTTCGAAGAGACTGTGCATGTGCTTCTCGCTCTCCCCGAGGAACTTGTCTAGGATTTCATGGATTCCTACTCCGTAGAAGGTAGCGTTGCATTCTCCCGCTAAAGCGCGGGAGAGGTACGTCTTACCGCAGCCTGGCGGACCGAAAAGTAGGATTCCACCTCCTACTCTCTTGCCGTAGGTTTGGAACAACTTGGGGTTCTTCAGCGGGAGAATGATGTTGATCCGGAATTGTTCCTTGACGTCGTCCATGCCTCCGACATCTTTGAATGTCAGCCGCGAAATTTCTCCTTCGAAGTCCATCCCTCGCTCCGAGCTTCCCGGGCTGATCGCGATGGGAGGTGCTGTTTGTCGAATCGTTTCAAAATAGGATGGGTCTTCTAAGTCCCGGTCACGTCTCACTGCAAGCTTGTACAATTCATAGGCACGCACTTGATCTCCCAGTTTGTCATAGATGTGCGACAGCAGCATGTCCGATTTCGCATCAGGTAGTCCTTTTCGAGAAGCGGTTTCCATCTTATCCCTGGCTTCAGGTAATCGGTTGAGGTCGTACAAGACTTGTCCGTAGAGTCGCAGAGCCTCCGGATTGTCAGGTCTCAGCGCGAACGCTTCATCGAGCATTCGCAAGGCCTCGTCGCTCTGTTTCTCGGCGCTGAGAAGCTCTGCCAGCTCGATGCGTACATCGAAGTCGTCAGGCCGGTGGGCGGCGAGGTTCCTCAGCGCATCGAGGGTCTTAGACAAACTGGACACCTCTTCTCTTCCCGATCACACGAACGTAGACCAACGAGAAAATGTAACACCATGATAAGACAGCAACCGGCAGAGAGACGGCCATGAAAATCCAGGACCCAGGGTGGGTAAGAATGAGCTGTGGAATTTCGATCGCCGATACTGCGGCTGCGGGCACCAGAATTATCCTGTAACGGAGACTGTACAACCGTAATGACATTCGGAGGATCATGTCACTTCGTCCCTTCTTGATTCCAGCGGGCGCTCCGATTCCCAGCTTAGAGGCTGCCTGTGTTGGGTCGACTCGCAGAGCCTCATAGAATGCTGTCTCCGCTTCTTCCCGATGACCTCGACCTAACAATCTCCATCCTAACGTATTTTTGATGACGGGATTATCAGGTTGAAGCTCAAGCGCTTTTCTCAAGTGTTCTTCAGCAAGTTTGTTCTTACCAAGTTGTTTGGAGAGGGCGAGGCTCATTCTCTGATGGGTGAGAGCGTTTGTCGGATCAAGTTCTAACGACCTTTTCAAATACAGTACCCCTTCCGCGGGCCTCTTGCAATGCACGAGGATCAATCCCAACATTGACTGGAATCTCGGGTTCATGGGGTCCATTGTAACAGCCTCGCTCATCGGTTTGAGAGCTTGTTTCCACTTCCCTCGTAATGTGTATGTGTCGGATAGTGCGACTCGCCACAGTACGTTTTCAGGTTGTCTCGCTATCGCTTTCAAGGCCCATTCTGGTGCTTCAGACTGCTTTTGTCCTGCCATGGCTAAGGCGACCAGTGCATGTGGCCTAGGGTCCTCGGGAAAGAGGGCGATGGCCTTCAGTGCAAGTTCTATTGTTTCCTTGTAGCGGCGTGCCTGGAGTAAGAATTTGGCCTGTCTGTGCAATCGTTCGAAAGCAGCCCAATCTTGCCCTTGCACGAGAAGTATCAGGCGAAACGCGGCTATAAGTCGTCCTTGAAACTCAAGAGAATCTCGAACAAAGGACCATAGCGGGCTGGAGCGCGCTTAGCACCCTTCAGGGCCACGTAATGGCGGCCGTGGGGCTGAATAGATAGAGACCTCAGCTAAGTACGAAGAACCAGCTTCCCCTGGATGCCAGCCCGTTCAACTTGTTACAGTCGCGTAGTTCTTGCTTGGTTAGGATTGTGAGGTCCGGTATTCGTTGGAAGTGTTCGGTGTTCTCGGTCACCACGGCGTGGCCTTGGAGCTTAGTAACCTTCTCAAATATCCTAATCTGTCTACCTGTTGTTGCCCAGCAGAGATGAAAGAGCTCTTCGTCACAAACGTGGGTTCGCACATGTGGCAGATGAACCATCCAGGATCCGACGTAGACCTTTTCGTTGCCGTTCTAGCCCCGACCAAATCGATTCTCCGCGGAGAGTTCAACGATCAGTCCCAGGTCGAGTACTCGGGTCCATTGGATCGGCAGTATCACGAGCTAGGTCGTATTGTGGAGCAGTTGTTGCGGAATAACTGGAATTATCTCAGCGGTGTGATGAGTCCGATAGTGGTCAAGGACTGGTCGCGCCTAGCGGAGCTCCGGCACCTTGCTGAATTGAACTATTCCAAGAGAGCATATCACAGCATCAAGGGACTGGCCGTGCACAATTACGAAAAGTACATTGTGAGTGAGCGTGACGACAGTGTAAAGCGTTGTAACACAATTGCACGAACAATCGTCATGGGCGCCAGGCTACTCCGCGAAGGAGTCATCGAGTACAAACCGATTAGTGGAGCTTCGCCGAAAGACATTCCGAAATTCATCGATGAGTTGGACATGGCTTTGAAGGAGTCGCGTCTTCCGGAGAATCCCGAACATGAAAACGAGCTTCGTGAGTTTCTCTATGACGTTCGTGTTTCAGAACTGGAAGCGAACAGGGATCGATGAACTCTTGTTCCTGGGACGTCCTTACAAATTCTTGGAATCGAACAATAGGGTTGTTTTTCAGCTGATTCGATTCCAACATGGTTAGGTCCAGTTGCCGAACAAGCCTATGTTCCCTGATAAGACCCGAATGGTCAAAATCGCGAACCTTCTCCTTCTTCAACTGGCCATCGCACCGGTGATCTTCCCGGTGGTAGCGGTTCTTTTGGAGATGGGGGGCGCGAGCTCGCAACAGATCCGGGGTTTGTTCTTCAGGTTCTCTTTGTTCTGATCTTGCTTTCTCTAGCAGTAATAGGGATTACCGTTTTCGTTCAAACAAGCAAGACCCTGATGTCCGGAAGGGCGGGTTATGATCCAATCGGCCGGGCTTTCCAGGTAATGTCTTTGGGTGCGATTCTTTCTGAGCAACACGCCGTCCTTGGGCTTATCCTAACTTTCCCTTCCGAACACATGAACCTAACCAGTGCTGTCCGTGGAGGGACGAGTCTAATTTATCGCCTTACGACCGGGCTCTTCATTGTGAGAAGTAGTCCGAGTCCAACTAGTCCTGCTGTTGCCAGCCATATCGAAATAATCGCATTTTGAAGCTCAGCTATGAATGGTATTCCTATCTCTGCCATCGGAGAAATAACCGTAGAGAGGTCAAAGAAAACGATTAGAGCCAAGTAGCCAACGAGAGTCACGTAGTATATTCTCTTTGGGAGACTCAGGTCTTTCCATTTCAGACTCACTCGTCTGCCACTTTTCACGTCCGCTTGTAGCCTCATCATCCAATAGACAAAAGGAATGATTACACCTATCGGAAGCGCGACGAGAATGACTTCGACCAAGTAGTCCAAATCATGCCTTCAAAGGTGAGTGTGATCATTCTGATTAGCATTTCTGAATCTTCCTTTGGACGAGACCCGAGATACATAGGCTAGGAGTGAGCCGAACTCGAGCACTGTGATGCGCACGTTCCGTGATTACCTAGCTATCTTGATGAGAATTCTTTCTGCTGAAGGCAGCACGTCGAGAACTTGTTCTGGATTCGTGAGCTCAAACGCGCCATATCTCAACATCCGCTTGGGCCAGTTGAGGGACGACTTCAGAAGGTCTGTCCAAATAAACAGGGGTCGGCCTAGCCTGAGCGCCTCCCAACCCTGATGGAGCGAACCGCTTGTCTCTCCAGCCTCGACAATGATAGAGGCATTGGCGATCAATGCCATAGTCCTGTTGCGCATGACAAAATTCTGTCGCTGGATTGGATATCCAACTGCAAACTGAGAGACCGCCAGGTGAGACTTCATGACCTCTTCCTGCAGCAGAGCATTCTTCTTCGGGTAAACCTGATCCAGAGGCGTTCCAAGAACAGCTACAGTTTTTCCTCCAGCATCGATCGCCGCTCGATGCCCAGCCGTATCAATGCCCTCGGCCAAACCGCTAACAATGATCACCTTCTTCTTTGCAAGCGTCTTCGAGATTTCAGCAGCAACGTCAAGGGCCTTCTCTGATGCTTTTCTGGACCCAGTGATTGCGGCTCTCGGTCTGGGTAGTGGAATCTGAATCGGACCAGCCGCATACAGTCTGACGGGTGCATACTTTCTTTCGACATCATTCAGCGGACCTAGAAGCTGATCAGCAGTGAGCGTGGAGATGTATTGCTTTGCTGGGGTTCCCATCATTCTCTCAATTTGTACTGTTTGTCAATAATACATTGCGTGATACAAAGTCGGTTCCAGCTGTGGACTCTCCAGCCCGTCCCGGTCGCTCCGCAATTCTTCAATCAATTTGCTCGGAGTTGGGCCGTCTATTTAAGAGGACAGGAAACCGGAATCCAAAACTAATCGGATCGGACAATTACCTCCTGAACGAAGCCATTCCTGAAGCAGCAGGGGCAGTGCTTGGGCCAGGTTCAAAACGGTTTGTCGAGGCGGTCTTTGCTCCGCTGCGGACTCTGGCTTGTATCATTATCCTAGAACATTGTTACTGGCCGGTTTAAGAGGCGCAGGCAACCACGCGGGGTGGGGGCGCGCTTAGCGCCTGATGGCAAAATGAAAGAATTCACGGACAGAAAATGTTCAGTCCTACGGTCTTTTCTATCTAGGAAATACTTGTTGGTTCTCGTCACGCTCTCGACCCTGGTTCTTGCTGTGCCTATACATCCTGCGAGAGCAGCCGGCAGTCCACCTCTTCTCAAGGGGTGGGGTGGTGTGGGCATTGCGGAGAGTGATCAGAACTCCACAGCGCCGTCCAGCACAGTATTTCCAGGAGAGCATGCTTCCAATATGGAACAAGCCTTTGCGAACCTCACCAGGAAAGGTCTGAACGCTGAGCGGGTACTCTTCTATAACCCTCTGACCGCCAACAAGACGATGGTGGGTAAGGGTGTTAAAAGTTTCAACTATACCGATGCGAGACTCGGCAGAACGCTTTCCATAGCGCAGCACTTTGGCATCTGGCTGGTCTTGAATGAGCATCAGAACTGCGATTGGGCGAATGAGACCTCCATCTGCTATAAGAACTTCGGCGATACCGTGTACAAGTTCTCCAATGTACAAGGCAACTGGACTAGCTTCTGGCAGAACAATATCACTCGCATTGCCTTGAACTCAGGCTACTCGAATTTCATGTATGAGCCACTCAACGAGCCCATTGTCTCCAATCAGACCATAAACGGAAAAGTATATGACACGAAAATCAACGGACAAAACCAGACCAGACCAGGAAACCCACAGAATCTGGTTGGTCCTTACGAGAACTTCATCAGCCTAATACGGAACACGGTGGGTGACACGACCCACTACATTATCGCCAGCAACGCCGAATGGGATGGCGACTTCCCCTCGTTGACAGACCCAGCCGGCCTGGTATTTCTGACCCACCATTTCTATTACGAGTATGGGAATGCCCCTAAGGGGTGCACACAGCCAGGTCACGTTGTGCCAGGATACAATTCAACAGGAGCTTACGTGTTATCGACGTATTGCGGTTGGAGTGTGTCCAATGCCCAGCTCTACGCGGACAACGTCACAAGCTACTTCAGGACGGCCCAGAGCAGGTTTGGTTGGCCGATAATTTCTACAGAGGCCGGGGCAGACTTCATCAGCAACAGCACCGCAGGCGCTCCGACAGACTACGTGCTTGCGAAAGGAGCTTGTAAGTATGCGAGTTCCACCGCGTCCTTTATCCAGCAGCTGATTAACGACCTCTCTCAAAGCCCGTCGATAGGGTATCAGTTGTGGATGAACGGTGATTGGGGAGGACCCAAAGTTTCGAGCATCTATGGCTGTCTCTCTTGGTGGGGCAAATCGCTGACTTATCCGCTTACTGTTCAAGGTCCATACTTGGCTGCTCAGACTAGCGAGGAGGACCAGCCGCAATACTGGCCGTGGTCGAGTACGTCCTTCTATGCGCAAGGAAGACATTGGGTATTTTACGAGAATCACAAATCATGCCCCGTTAGTAGCGGTAGGTGTTTGACATACGCGTATTCTGCTGATTCGATCGGCACATCGTTCACTAGTGGCAACAGCATCAACGTACTTTCCCCAACAACCATGTCGGCTGTCTCTAATGGAACGCACGTCTTCTATGCTCGGTACAATAGCACGGGAGGCTTGGGCACTACCGGCCAGCCAATAATGTTCAGAATCGGCAAACTCAACATCAACGGAACAATAAGCTGGCAACCAGAGACAACGGTGAAGGCAGGCGTCGCCGGTCAGTTGTTTTTCTCCATAAACATGGCCTTGAGTTCAACGGGACAGGCCTTCGTAGCTTACAGGAATGCGACAGTCATCGGGGGAAGCGGATTTGCATACACGATCCACTCAGCAGGCACAAATTACTCGTCTTGGACACAGCAGACCCAGCTGAGCACGAGCTCGGACGACTGGAGGTTTTCATGGACATCGCTGAATAGCGGACAGATGTACCTGTTATACTGGCCAACCCAGGCAGCTCTCACAGGTCGTCTCTGGAATACTAATTGGGGAAGTGAAGAGACAATAAGCCCATCAGGAACCAACGTTCGCAAAGAAGCCTTTGTGTTCAACAATAATACAAACACCCCAACGGTAATCTGGCAAGAGGCCAATACCGAAAAGCTGAACATTCGACAACGTGTGTCAGGAAATTGGGGCACGACGACTCAGATAGCGACCGCAGAAACGAATTCGCTGCCTCGCTGGACTGTGAGCTTTGATCCATACCACTACAAATACTATCTAGTCTACTACAACTATACAACCAACGAAATCTACCAGTACTCGGGATATCCCGGCAGTTGGAGCGCACGGACCCATCTTATCAACACAGTCGGCGGCAATTCAACGATGACAATAGCCAGTGACCTAATAGCTTCACAATTAAACACGAGTCAAGACATGATAAGCATCTACTTTACACAAAACACTGGGCCGATCACAAGCTACCCCCAGCTTGAATATGCCGACGAACTCGTCCCATAGGTCGCCCAGAGCTGTGGTCACGATCTGGATTCCGTGGCCGAGACTCATCAGGAATGGCTTTTCGGAAAAAAAAGGCTCCGAGCTATCGCTGCCTGCGGCGACGTCGATTCATCACGTGGTTGAAGTATAGGTTCGCAGCCCTCCATCAGGACCTTTAGCCGAAGAGCTATTCTTACAGAACCGTCAGATGCTCGATATTGGACGAAGCCGTGCTCGGACAGGAAATCGAGTATTATTCTGAGTCTAGCCTGAGGCAGCTTGAGCTTCTCTGACAAGGCGTCCACTTCGTGCCATTCCCCATCAAACAACATATTCAGAATACTGTCGAAACCGCTCCTGCCTATGTCCGACTGCCCTGCCAAAGGCGCTTGTAACCTCGTGCAGACTCGATCTATATCTTTCAGTAAAAAGATTTCTGAAGGTACGTCAAGCGTATGTCATGTGGAGAGCCATCGTGTTCGTGTGCCTCAATGAGTGGAAATAGAGGGCACCATATCTGAGTAAGGGATTTTCATTGGCTCAGATCCGCCCGAAGCTGGGAGATTATGGGTATCCATTTGAGGTCATTACGGTCCCGTAGAGTTCGAGCCCATTCTAGTGAGATGAATGAGAGTCGAAGGCTGAGTTGGACCCTCTACAATTTTCGGAGTTTGCCCAGCGAATGTAGGCGAGAAGACATAGCCCGAATTGATAAGCCGTCAAGTTCGTCTTGGACCTCTGCTATGAAACCGCGGAGACTCTCCCCCTTCGGGGTCCTCACGTACTCTTTGACTCTATTGTCTCGCAAGCCCAATTCAAGATGACCGTTGTCAAGAAGAAACGAGAGGATGCCCTCCGCCTGCAAAAAATTGAGCTTCGCCTCACACATAATCCGATACTTCGACGCGGGTCTTACCTGTACGACGCAGAGTACATCGTAAACCAATCTAGTAATATCTCTTCGGCGAATCGAGGCCAGCTCCAACAAGTAAAGAGAGCCTCGTCCCTGTTTCGGAATATAAGAGTAACGTGTAGGTGTGAAAGACGTTACAAGGGAACACACAATGGTCGCATGTAATACCATAAAATGGCATCAGGCGGTTATGTAATATGACGGCGTAGAATGATGTTCGTTGGTTCAAAGAGTCGATCTCAATGCTAGGAAAGAACCTTCATCATGAGGGTCCCCAGAATCATCTTCATGGCTTCATCAGTCCCTATTTGGCCAGAGGAAACAAGTCAGGATACGGTATTTTTGCGACGGCGGATAGAATTGTGGGAGTCCGGAGCAGGCGCGCGCGTGCACTATTTCTTCTCGGTCCCGCAGTCGCGGCCTTTGGGGGGTCGCTTTACCTCGCCCAAGATTTAGCGTTCCATGAACCCCTGACGACCACGCGAATGTTTTCACTTGCAATATTCACCATTCTTGGGCTAGTTTTCTTAGCGGTCATTAGGCTAAGGCCGTTGATTTCGAGTGGCATTAGTGAGGCGGATGCAAGCAGAAAGGCGGATTTTGTGGTGAGGCTGACCGACGTATCCAAGATCGAGATGACCCCAAACCGGACGAACATAAAGCTAAGATCTGGCGAAGTCTTCTCTCTCGAAATATCTCACTGGAAGGTATACGAGGCTACGACGAAGATGATGACAACCTTTTTCCCTGAATCTCTCGTCTAATGTGACTACAAGGTATGCGTGCACTAGTGATGGAAAAGACGTTGACCCGACTCCTTTTGCGACAGAGATGCCCTCAGAAGGGAACCGAAACTCGAATCTAGTTCCCTTCCAAATTGGTGCCGACATAGTGTTGATCTAGACTCCTTTCGGGAGTCTGAACTCAGCCTGTTAGAGGGGGGTTGAACCTGAGTCGAGGACCGACCCCAATCGGGGAACCGACCTGCCCTAATCTGCAATGCGCGAAGGGTGGGACCCACTTGTAGGTCCAAATACCGACGAGCTTTTCGGATAGTTTGATCCATGACCTTTCCTATGAGCGAGATCCGGGTCAAACCACTGACCGCAAGTGACCGACCTTGGCTGTCGCGCTTCACCGTGAAGAAGTGGGGTTCGAGAATCGTTGTCAGCAAAGGAACAGTCTACGAGCCGGAGAAGTTGGAAGGATTCAAGGTCGTCCAAGGCGGAAAGGCCATGGGGGCGTTGACCTATCACGTTGACGGAAGAGAATGCGAAATTGTTACAATCAACAGCTTAGAAGAAGGCGTTGGGGTTGGCTCCGCTCTTCTGACAGCTGTCAGAGACAAGGCCAAGTCTCTAGGTTGTCGTCGTCTGTGGCTCATAACCACCAATGACAACTTGAACGCGTTGCGCTTCTACCAGAAATGGGGTCTACACATTGTCGCGGTTTACCCTGATGCGATAGAAAGATCTAGAAAGCTGAAACCTAGCATCCCGCTGGTCGGAAACGATGGGATTCCCCTCCGGGACGAATTGGAACTGGAGGTATCCCTAGAGAGTTCGTCCAGAAGCAGTTCAGTCCCTTGACGCAAAGACTCATAGAGCGGAGGTTTCCAGGAAAAAGATACTGCCTTCGATCTCTGTCCCGTAACCTAGAAATTATCTCTCCGAAACAATTTCAAAATGAACCCTGATCTGGGATCTGGGAGGAGCATTTCATATGAAGCCCACTTCAAGCATGCAATGCTACAGATGGAGACTGGTCGAAAAACCGCTGGCTCGCCTGTTCTGCGCGAAAAAGGGGTAATCTCGCCCGGAAACGTTTCCGACGGCCAACGGACCCGTCCTAGAATTTAGGAAAAAATATTTCCCGCGACACAAAATTCGCAGTTGGGAGGTAATTAACAAAAAGTAATCTTTTCTTCCCACCGCCCTTCGAAAAGAAGCAAAAAAGACTGTTCCGTTTCAAGCCTGACGAGCCCTCTGGGAAAAAGGGGGCCGACAATATTTTTCTCGAGTCACTAGAGTGAGAAACCCTGATTCCTTTAGTATGATCAGATTAGATTCTCTGGGATAGACGCTTGGTTTCTGAAGGTTCGCAGCTAGCACAGTCTTACAGGAGTTCGAGAAAAGTGTGGGCTAGAATCTTCGTAACGCTGACGAGGTCGTTTATTCTAACATGCTCGTCTATTCCGTGAATGTTGCTGTCCTGCCGTGTAGCACCGAGAACCGCGATTGGGATGCCTAGTGCGCTGACAGCGGCCATGTCCGTGGATCCCTGGCTACCGCAAGGTGGGACGTCTCTGCCTAGAACCTTCTTGGCCACTTTCCGGACAGTCCGAACCAGCGGATGATTAGGCGGAGTCACCATTGGATCGTAGCTGAGGATTATTTTCATAGACACCTTGACCTCGCGATGTTTCGCGGCAAACTCCTTTACCACTCGCGCAATCTCCCTTCGGACCTGAGCCTCGCTCTCTTCAGGAATGAACCGGCGGTCGACCAGAATCTCGAAAGTATCAGGAATAATATTCCCCTTAAGACCCCCCTTCACGGTATTGACATACAGTCCCGGTCTCATCTTCCTAGTACCCCATATCGGCTCTGAATTGATCTTCGATCGTCTCCTGCCGATATCTTCTCCCAGCTTCTTCAAATCCTCAATCAACGACGCACCATACTCGATCGCATTGACGCCCGTCCATCCGCGTCCCGAATGAGCCGCAGTTCCATGCACTGTAATCAGGTATTCAGCGTCCCCGAGACTCGCGATATGTAACGCCTCAATCCCGCTATCTGCAGAGAGACAATAATCCACATCCTTCGTAATCACGTGCTTGTCAACAAGATAATTCACACCGCTATACCCGCCCACCTCCTCGTCAGTGGTAAATGTCGGAGTGATCCTTCCGCGAAACTTTGCGCCAGTCTCAACAAGCGCTTTCATCGAAAATATCTCGCAGGCGTTAGATCCTTTCATGTCAGCAGCACCTCGCCCATAGATCTTGCCATTCTTGACCACCGGCTCAAACGGATCATGCGACCAGCCAGATGGATCAGCCGGGACCACATCGACATGCCCATTGAGGAGGACCCACGGTCCCTCACCCTCACCTTTGAGAGTGGCGTAGGTGTTGGGCCTTGGACCCTTCAAGCCGACCTCGGGACTCACCTTCAGGCGCATAGAGGCTTCTGGAATGAGGCTCACCGTAGGCGTGACACCTAGGTCCTTGAGCTCACTGGCCAGGACCTGGGATATCCTAGGATAGTTGAGCCCCGGAGGAACAGTAGTATCTATGTTGACTAGGCGACATGTAAGATCTACAAGATCCTTCTTGTGAGCATCGATCCATCGATCAACTTGCTTGACGAGAGTCTGAGAGGGCAAGAGCCGTCAAACGAAAGCTAACGCTTCATGTTAATTGTTCTTTTGGTCGCGAACTCGAAGCGCTAATCGTGCTTCGGCTAGTGGAGTATTCCTCCTTCATTCTCAAACTTCTCAGCGCCAGGGCCCACATAGGTGAGAAGAGTCAGATGGAAGAAGTTCTTACGAATCCAGTTCTGGATCGATTCAAACCAGTTTCTGAACTCGGCAGGTTTCGGAGCCAGGTCTTGCTTCTCGCTGTCAAGATAGTTCATGTCAGCTCGGATTCCACCGGCCAACATCATTTGAGATACGGTCCATGAACGCTGAAACTCTACGACTGGAGATTGGAATCCGTCGATCACATAGCAATTCTTCTCCGGCGCATACTCGGTTGCTAGCGGTAGACGAACGGCATTGTTCTGTAGCCAGAACTTTCTCGTATCCTCGTCCTGGGAGGGTTCCGGAAGAATGTGAATCGGGGCAAAATCGGATGAAGGTGACGTAGAGGGAAGGATTACCAGATCTCCGGGCGACCGCAAGTGCTGTAGGAATGCTTCTTCGTCTTCCTTCGACATGTACAGGATTAGTTGTTTTGGCAAGGTGTGATCCACTCTGTTAGGGTTTCACAATGCATCGTTCTGCATCTTCGCGAGCGTTAAGACAGCCTCCTTATCGTCGGAATGGGTCGATTAAATACCTACAATCAGCGGCAAGGTAGCGGACCATGGAATCGGCCTCTGAATCCGATGGATCCCGAGGGGCCAAGGCCATTCTGCGCTCCCCGACAGTCATCTTCTCGTTGGTTCTAGTCGCGGTCTACATTATCATAGGCGCAATAGTCGGGAACTTTTTCGAACCAATACAACTGCAGAACATCTTCGTCGATCTGGTGGTCCAGTGCGATGTCCCTACACCGATCTTCCCTTGGACTGTTCTCACTGCCATCTTCCTACACGCTAGCATCCTCCACATAGCCAGCAACGTCTTCTTCCTTCTCTTCTTCGGCTTCATTCTGGAAGAACAAGTATCAAAATCGCGCTGGGTAACGACCTTCTTCGTGACAGGAATGATGGGAAGCCTCGGGTTCGTAGGTTACGATCTTCTCGTCTACTCCCTGGCCCCAAACGCCTTCGTCCCTGACTGTGCCGTTGGGGCGTCCGGCGCCATCTATGGAATAATGGGGACAGCAGTCGGACTAAAAGTCGTGCTCCTGTTGATCTTCCTTCTGGGTCTAGATATTTTCGCAAACGGTGGAGGCCCAGCTCATCTTGGAGGACTTGTCGCGGGACTTATCCTGAGAAGATACTGGTCACTTGGGGGAGGAACTTTCCGTGGAATCTAGCAATGGATTCTCTCGAACGGTCATGATTTTCATCTCACCATCGTGCGAGAGTTTGAACAGGTCTGCGACCGGAGATGTATTATGTAACATCCGTACAGCATTCGGACTCGACGGTACATAACATGGCACCAAAAAAGAAGAGCAAGAAAAAGAAAAGCGGCATGTAGACAAGGCAAGGGCATCCAACGCCCGTCCCCTCCAGTTTTCTTTCCTTGCTAATTATTCTGATATCAATTTGTAGCGGTTTGGAACTGAATTTCAACCGCCCAGATCCGTTTCATGATCCGCGCTTCACCTGATTGCTGAAAAGTCGAAAGTGGGGTCCTGGATTATTCAGGCCAGCATTCTGATGCTTCGAGGATCTATAACCCACTTGACACAAACGTCCTGTCGCACCCGGGATAGGGCTCTTGGTCATCCGTTCCGGCGACCCCCCGCTCAGCTAGTCTTACGATGGACTTAGACTACCATATCCAATCGTTACCGGTTACAGGACTCTTTTGTCGGTTACGCACGTTCCGACCCATGGACAGTACGAGAGATGCTCGACCTGGAGAAGGACTAAGGATCCAGGTTGTCCCATCAAAAAGCAGGGCTCTCCCTTCTCATCATATCATTTTCCATATTCTTGATCGCAATCAGCCCGGTAGTGTGGGCCCCTGCCGGTGAAGCCTATACCTTGACCATCTCACCATCTCGCCTCCAGGAGAGCACCAGCAGTCAGGTTGTCCTGTCACTCAAAGTGACAAACGCTACCACTTTCACAACCTACACGTTCACTTGGAACGTTGTAGACCCATCCGGGTCTAGCCGGACGGCCACTAACAGCACGAACACTGGCTTCGGCACGTCCTTTACGCTGAGCACAGACTTCTCAAAGAACTTCCCTCCCGCAAGCTTGAGGTATGTAGGGAACTACACGGTCCGCGTGGACGAGACTAGCCCTGCGAACAAGGCGAATGTCGCGAGCGGGCATTTCCAGGTTGGGCTAACCGGCGGGGCAACCTACCGGCGAACAGACACGACATCCATTCAAGGGATCGGATACAGGGCTGGAGAGAATGTGACAATAGACATGTCCTACGGCTCAAACCCTGTTCCGGGCTTTCCAAACTGGGGTTCTGCCGACTCCAACGGAGCACTGTCATACCTCTGGCAATCTTCTCCCGGAGCAGCAACGGGAGTCTACAACGTAACTCTCCAAGGATCAACGACTCCAAAGGTTCCGGCTGACACGCAGGTCTTCACGCTGCTGGTCACCAACATTACCATACCGCAGTTGATGGTCTCTCGAACTTCTCTCGTGAGAACGGAGACCCAGATTTTCACGTTCAATCCGACATATCTGAGCGGAGTGGCAGTGCAATCAGGAGCTGTCACTGTAACCGTTGTAGAGCCAGACTCGACCACGACGCATTACACAAGTGCGACCTACGATGCGACCATGGGTATGTTTGAGGCAAACTACCGCATACCTTTGACGAGCGAAGCGGGTACTTGGGCTTCAAGCATCCGCGCGGCGAGCTTCAACGATGGTTACGGAAATACCGGTCCACTCGTCGGGGTGACCGACGGTTTCAACGTGCAGCCAGCTCAGCTCTCCGTCACTGTCAGCCTCCAGAACAAGACTTACACTCCCGGAGATGTCATGGCTATCTACGCCAGCGTCGTGAGCCCCGATGGAAGCCAGTTCACGTCTGGCACGGTAACCGCGTATCTCTCCCCATTAAACTCGGCAGCCCAAATAGGAACAGGGGTTTCTCTCTTCTATGTTCCAAGCCAGGCGAGATGGGTTGGAAGCACAGTAGTAAACTCTACAGATCCTGCCGGGGTCTGGTTGGTCAACGTTAACGCCTCGGACACATACCGCAACACCGGGCAAGGCACCAGTGTTGCTGTGGTGAACAACAGCCTCGCTCCGCCAAGCCAGCCTCTCAACCTGTTCTATTTCCTAGTCGTGGCGGCAATAATCGGCGGCGGCTTCACCAGTGCTCTACTCTTCAGGAGATTCAACTCGACAGACGCCCCCTTCGGAGAACTGTACACGTTGACAGGTGGCGAGTTCCAGCCTCCTACTACATTGATGATTCGAGGAGAATCAGGCTCCGGAACCACCACACTAGGTTTGCAACTTGTCTACGAGAGCCTACAATCGGGAAAGTCGGTCGTCATATTGACCTATGAATCGTTCCCCTCCGAGATTCAGAGGCAGATGAAGAGTATGGGATGGGACGTCCAACGATACGTCGACGACGGAAACCTCCAGTTCATCGACTGCTACTCTGCCCTAGTAGGAGGCGAAACGTCAATCAAAGACCCCATAGATTTCACAGAAGTCAGCATCCAAGTAAGCAGCAAGGTAAGTGGCGCCAAAGGCCCCGTCACAGTATTCCTAGACTCCTTCACGCCCATCTTCAACACCGCGCAGGTGCGTCACGCGATAAACTTCCTCCGGGTCTTAGGTGCAAAGGTGAAGAACGATGGAGGATTCTTCATCATGACGGGAACAAAGGGGTCCCTCCCGGAAGCGATCGAGTCGAACCTAGAATCCGTCGTTGACGGTGTCATTGACCTACACATCATCCGAAAGGGGCATCGAATGATCAGGCAGCTGACTGTGAAGAAGGTCGCGGGCCACCAGATAGGCTTCGTCGAGAAAGAATTCAGAATAGTACAAGGAAAAGGAATACTGTTCAGGATGCCAAGAATAGACCTCGACTTCGTGCGGCGAAAGTAGAAGGCGTAACTGCAGGGACTGTTACTCCAAAACGATCTATAATACTCCAAGGTCAATAGAACACGTGGAGACGGCGCTTCCAGAATGGCAATAGATCTGACGCTGTCATCCAAGGCCGCTGAAAAACGCCTCTGGATCGCTCTCGGAGTCTCGCTACTAATCGTCGCAGTAGAGGTTACTGGCGGAGTCCTGGGTCAGAGCCTCGCACTGTTAGGTGATTCAGCGCACGTACTGACGGACGTTCTCACCGTCGGAATTGCGATACTAACACTACGGCTCGGCCGGATGCGCCACACACCGAGACGGACCTTCGGCTACCATCGAGCAGAGATATTCGCCGCGCTAGTTAACGGCTCAACACTCATCGCAGTAGCACTCGTGATCATATTCCAGGCATTTCTGCGACTTCAACAGCCTCCAAAGGTCCAAGGCCCGCTCGTCCTTACTGTCGCATCACTTGGTCTAATAGGAAACTTGATCATGGCCGGACTGCTGG
>Ga0209239_1000077_pt1 | contig 56127 bp, 49 predicted proteins | sample GraSoi013_2_20cm_FD_185824 | JGI IMG/M metagenome (GOLD analysis project Ga0209239, IMG submission 185824) | Grasslands soil microbial communities from the Angelo Coastal Reserve, California, USA - Sample 10_02_2013_2_20cm (SPAdes) (version 2) | ecosystem: Environmental > Terrestrial > Soil >...
CATAATTTCACGAGCCAAGCGAAAGCAACCCATCAAGTCAGTCGCGCTTACCGGCTTCGGCACTGAAGAAGATGTTCGCCGCTCCAAAGACGCCGGGTTCGATTTTCATCTCGTGAAGCCAATAGATCTTCACGAACTGCAAACTGTCCTGGATAAGCTCGCGGCATAGCATCGCATTCGTCAGCCAACGTTAGCTGCAACTTCAACGCACAAAGCGCCGGAAATTGATTTTGCTTGAATGCGTCGGAGCGCTGCGGATTCACACAGCGCCTCGACGAATTCTTGTCAACAGTAGTCCCACGACCATGGAGCACGTGTTTCCCAAGCCCGCTAGCGACGTGAAGACGCGCCGGCAAGTTCCGGCTCCATGAGCGCCTCTGGATTCACAATGTCCTCGGCTAATTTGTTCAGAAGCTGGTTCGCTTCCGATTCTTCCTCGAGAGTGGTCTGCAGAAGCTCCGCTGACCTGTCCTTGCCAAGTAGTTGCGCAAATGTGCGGACACTACCATAACCGGCAATCTCGTAATGTTCGACTTTCTGCGCAGCTACAATGATGCCCGCATCAATTACGGACTCTTCGCCGTCTTCTTGAAGGATTTCGGATCCCTCCTCGATAAGCCCTTTCATGGCGCGGCAGGTTTTTCCCTTCGGCTTTTCTCCAATGTCTTCGAAAACTTCTTCGAGGCGTTCGACATGAGATTTTGTCTGTTCCAGATGTTTCTCGAACGCGTCCTTTAGCTCCTCTGACGAAGCAGCTTTCGCCATCTTTGGCAGTGCTTTGAGCAGTTGGCCCTCTGCATTGTAAAGGTCCCGCAACTCATTCGTGTACAGTGTTTTTAACGTATCCAGCTTCATACCATCCCTTTCTATTCCTACGTTTGGTTTTGAATTGTGGCGGTCCAGTGCGTACTGGATGCCGGCTCTAGAAAATAACGTGGTGAAACATGGAATTGCGCGTGTTTCATTTTGAAAATTTTTCCAAGCGTGGGGGCGACTTACGCATATGCATAAGTTGCATCTCGACCTAACATCCGCTGGTACATATGGATGTAATCATTTGCCATCCGAGTCGCCGTGAATCGCTTATCAAAAACTTCTCTGCAACGCGCGCGACTGAGATTGCGAACCCGGCGAACTGCTTCCGCCGCCTCGTCCAGCTTTCTAACTATGAAACCTGTTACTCCGTCATCCATCACCTCAGGAACAGATCCTCGGTCGTACGCGATGACCGGTGTACCACAGGCCATCGCTTCAATCATGACCAGCCCGAAAGGCTCTGGCCAATCAATCGGAAACAGCAATGCGTAGGCATTTCCCAGAAAGTCGTTCTTCTGGTGATCGCTGATTTCGCCAACCCACTCTACGTAGGGTTCATTTAACAGCGGTTCAACGACCCGTTTGAAATATCGTCTATCGGCGCGATCGACTTTGGCCGCGATCTTAAGCGGTATGCCGACGCACTTGGCGATTTCAACAGCCCGGTCCGCGCCTTTTTCTGGCGAGATGCGTCCCAAAAAGGCGAGGTAATCGTCGGAGCCGCGTCGAAAACTGAATAGATCCGTCGGCAAGCCATGGTAAATGGTGGTCTGCCAGTTCGCCCAAGCTAAAGGCTGCCGTTGGGCGTTCGAGATCGAGATAAGTGGTTCATCTCGAAACCTGTCGAAGACAGGAACGAGATCGGGAAGATCGAGCCGTCCGTGCAGCGTGGTGAGATGCGGAACAGACAGACACCGACAAACGGGAAAATGAAGATAACCGGTGTGGAAATGAATGACATCGAACTCGCCAGCGTGCTCAAGTACGTGATCTACCAGCAGAACTTCTCGTGCCACGGGATCTTTGCACTTTTCGTTTTTTCGAAGTGAGCGCTGGCATGGCGCAATAAGCCGGGCGTTTGTCACTGAGTCGCCGCTGGCAAACAGAGTCACCTCGTGGCCCAAGCGTACCAATTCTTCAGTGAGATAAGAGACGATGCGCTCTGTGCCTCCGTAATGTTTTGGAGGCACACTCTCAATTAGCGGCGATACCTGAGCGATTCGCATATCCCTGTTTTCCGTCGCGAGATCCAAGCTCCACTGCCGCACCGCTTACAGCAGAGTGCGCCTCATTTCATGTAAGCCCTAATCGCGATCGTAATTCCAACAAATTTCGTTCCGTGTGCTTACGTTCGAACGCGGCCGCAGCTTTGGTTCTCGAGTTCTTTAGAAAATGAACAGAGTCTCAAGCGTCGGGATAACAAACCGGAAGCTTCCTATACAGCGCAGCTATAAAATCGCATACATGAATAAGCGCAAACTACTAAGGAAGCCGGTTACCTGTGCGCCGGTTTCCTTTCTTTGTTTCGGCGACTAATGAGAGCCGACAGCAATTACTCAGTGCGAAAGCGAACTTGTCACTTAGAAAATGAGCAGCAAACCAAAGCGCCTGAAGAGCTGCTGCTCCATTCAGCGCCGAGAGGATGACCGTTAATCAATAAGCGCGTTCTCGCGACCAAGGCGCCGCCGTTCACAAGTGTCCCGTCAAAGCGAGGATTATCACAATGAGAAGAACCAACCCCAATCCTCCGCTGGGCCAATAACCCCAGCCGGAACTATATGGCCAGGCGGGAAGCGCTCCTACCAGCAGGAGGATTAGGATGATCAATAGAATCGTGCCCATGGCTTCTCCTTTCTTTGAACTATGTTCGTCGATGCGAGCGATTTTGGACGTTGAGCCTGAGTGGTTCGCCACATAATTGCTCCGTTGTTTGTGTTAGTAACGCCTCTCGACTTCCTTGGTTTCGACAAGGACTGCGTACTCGCTCGGCTTGAATGCGCGACCGGCTCGCTGCGCATAAACCTGTGTGAATTCAGCGCCGAAAAGCAGAATCTGCGATGAGTAGTAAACCCAAAGCAATAACGTGATGAGGGAGCCGGCCGCCCCATACGCCGATCCGGCGGCACCGCTCCCGAGATAAAAACCCAGCAGCCATTTCCCGAGGCCAAACAGGATCGCGGTCATAACAGCGCCGATCCAAACGTCGCGCCATTGAATCTTCACGTCCGGCAGGAACTTGAAAATCATCGCGAAAAGCAGAACGACAACAGCGAAATCGAAAACGAGATAAACGGTCACCGCGATCACAATTCCGCCGGGCAACACAGATTGGACGTAATGGCTGAACCCTTTCAGCAGCGCTTCGATCGCTAGAGAAACGAGCAACAGAAAACAAATACCGGCAACCATCGCGAATGACAAAAAGCGGTTTCGGACAAATCCCCAGATTCCGCGACTTGGTTTGGCTTTTACACCCCAAATCGTGTTTAACGCGTCCTGAAGCTGACCGAACACTCCGCTTGCACCGAAAAGTGCCAGCGCGATACCGATAACTGTGGCGACAGTGCTTTTGCCCGGCTGCGACGCCGTCTGCGCTATATTCTGCACGACCTGCACGGCGCTTTGATCGAGGAAGTAGCTCATCTGCTGCGTGATCTTGTTCCACGCGCCCGCGGGATTATCCCGGAAAATCACTCCGACGATCGCCAGCAAGACGAGAACCAGCGGCGCCAGTGAAAAAACCGTGTAATACGCGAGCGCCGCGCCTAGTTGCGGCGCTTTGTCCTGCAACCATTCCTGAAAAGTTTGCTTTAACAGGCTTAAAGCATTGCCAAAGAAGGATCCTGCCGCGGGTGAGTTGCGCTTTGTCACGAGAATGCCTCTAATAACATTCGCTCGTAAGCTCGTTTTTGGTTTGCGCGAAGAACGGCTCTTCGTGGACGCACTTCGGGCAGGACGCATCCGCGACTCGTTGCGCTGCGAACTACATCAAAAATGCAGCTGAAACCGCCAATACCGCCAATGGAAGCACGTTCCGTCGACGAAATTCCAACCGGCGACGGCTGGCAGTACGAGCCGAAGTGGGACGGCTTTCGCTGCATCGTGTTTCGTGACGCCGCCCAGATTTATTTGCAATCAAAGAACGGTCAGCCGCTCGCGCGCTATTTTCCAGATGTTGCTAGTGCTCTGGCTGCATTGCCGGCGAAACAATTCGTTGTGGACGGCGAGCTCGTTGTCCCCGTAGATGGCGCGCTTTCGTTTGATGAATTGCAACTGCGTTTGCATCCCGCGGCAAGTCGCGTTCAGAAACTGGCCAAAGCGCATCCGGCGACATACATCGTATTCGATCTTCTCGCGAAGAGTGAACGGTCGTACTTGAGGCAGCCTCTGCGCGAACGCCGGAAACTTCTCGAAAAGTTTGCGCGTCGGAATTTCAGATCGGCTAAAAATGTGCAGCTTTCTCCAGCGACGACTGATCTCAGCCTTGCCAACGAATGGTTCAAAAGAACCGGCGGCGACCTTGACGGCATCATCGCGAAGCGTTTGGACGCTCCGTATGCTTCCGGTGAACGCACCGCGGCAGTTAAGGTGAAGCAAATCCGAACCGCTGATTGTGTCGTTGGTGGATTTCGTTACGCCCAAGGCAAGCGCGTAATAGGTTCTCTTTTGCTCGGCCTGTACGGAGACGACCAGCTGCTCCATCACGTCGGATTCACCTCTGCGTTCAAGACATCGGAACGCCGGGAGCTAACGAAAAAATTCGAAGCGTTGAAGAAACCACCCGGATTCACCGGCAACGCGCCCGGAGGAGCGAGCCGTTGGAGTACGGATCGCACAGGCGAATGGGAACCGGTTGATCCGAAAGTTGTCGTGGAAGTTGCCTACGACCATTTCACCGGCGGCCGGTTTCGGCATGGCACAAAATTTCTTCGGTGGCGTCCTGACAAAGACCCGCGCCAGTGCACAATCGACCAAGTGGAGCATCGCGAAGGCAAATCGCTCGCGCTTCTAGCGTCCTAAAAACCAGAAACCTCAGTGGGTTCGAGATCGGAAACGGCCGGACCGTTGACCACGCAGCCCAACGCATCAAAGCGGGAGCCGTGACACGGGCAGTCCCAGGTCTTTTCGCACGCGTCCCAACGCACCACGCACCCCAAGTGCGGACAAACCGCTGAAAACGCGTGCAGGTTTCCATTCTCATCGCGATACGCTGCGATTTTTTTCAAGCCGTCGCGCAATACTGCACCTTCACCCGGCTTGATCTCACCGACTGATTTCACTGAACCCGGCGTAACGTAATCGCGAAATTGGGCTGCCACATTGGCGTTCTCGGCGAGGTAATCTGCGAGTACTCGCGGCTTCAAAGTCTTCCGCGACGGATCGTACAGTTTCGCCCACGGATTTTCCCGGCCTGCGATGAGATCGACAATCAACATACCGGCGAGTATTCCGTGCGTGATGCCGTTGCCAGAATCACCAGTAACGACATAGACGTTTTTGTCGCCTGGGTTACGGCCGATATACGCCACACCGTCCACTGATTCCATCACCTGCCCGGACCAATGGTCAGTGATCTCGCCGACAAATGGAAATCGCTCGCGGGCCCATCGTTCCAGCTTGGCGAAACGCTGCGCGCAATCCTCGGCCTGTCCGCTCTTGTGATCTTCGCCGCCGACGATGAGCACATCGCCTTGCTCGCCGCGCGCGAATCGCACGTAGTGGTAAGGCGCCCGCCCGATCTCCTGCTTCTCACCTTCCGCAGTCTGCGCCGTGTCCCAAAAAAGCGCGTGCTCCACCGGGCGGGTTACGCGCAAACAAATTGCGTACGTCGCATACGGCGCCTGCTTTGAGTGAATCACCACCCGGTCATTGATCGGGCAGTTCGTCGCCACCACGGCAGCCCCCGCTGTGATCGTATGGCCATCCGCTGTTTGGATTTTGACGTGGTCACCATCCTCAACTGATACGACGCGTGTGCCCGTGAAAATCTTGCCGCCGCCATCGATGATCACTCCCGCCAGGCCATTGAGATATTTCAGCGGATGAAACTGCGCTTGTCTTGGAAAACGCAGCACCGCATCGGAATTGATTTTTGTATTCGGCACGGACTCGACTCGCTCGACACCAACAAGCCCGGCGCGGTGAATCGCCGCCAGTTCGTCCATCAATTCTGTGACCGAGCCGCCGGGCGGTAGAAACAGATAACCATCCACCCGCTCGAAGTCGCAGTCGATGTTGTGCTCGCGAGCAATTCGTTCCGCGCAATCAATTGCGGCAGTGTGACTCTCGGCGGTCAGACGGGCGCATTCTTCTCCGAGGAATTTTTCAACATCGATGTAACGATCGTCGATCGCGTTCACCAGGTGCGCGGTCGTTCGGCCGGTCATTCCGCCGCCGACTGGGCCGTCATCGACAACAACAACAGATCGATTTTCGCGCGCGGCGACATAGGCCGTAGTCACACCAGCGATGCCTGCGCCGATCACGCACACATCCACTGTGATGTCCTGCTGAAGAGGCGCGGTTGAAAATTTCTGTGCCGTGCGCTCCCAGAACGAGGCGTTGGCGCCGGCGCGTTCTCCTCGATTCAGCATTTCGAGTGCTCAGGTCGCGGCGCTGAACAAGACGACGATGAGAATAATGAAGGCGACCACCGCGATGAGCGCGTGAATAACCATGGTCGGGATCGGCAGCGGCCGGCCTTTGAGGTGGTGATAAAACAGCGCAAAACCCACGAGTGCGGCGACAACAAACAGCAGCAAGGCAATTTGGATCGAAGTAGGAGCGGCCGTTCCAAATACCACTGTGAGTAACATGACCAGACCGGCGGCAGCAAATAGCCCGTGGATGATGGCAATCCACATAGGCGGGTAATCACGTCCACTCAACCGGATCATTGCCATGATAATCCCGCCGAGCACGGCGATCGCGAAGAGAATGGCAGCAATATTCATAGGATGGTAGTTAATCAAATAATCTTGAAGTAATTACGCACCGCGCGACTCCGGTGGATGGCAATTAGCAAGAATTTTAGCCTGGCAGGATTCGACGGTAAACGGCGCGAAGCAGAGATCGCGCGATTTGTCCAAGACGGCGGGACGCGCCTGCGCCGTAATTTTCGACTGCGATCATGATTTTTCAGGTTTGAATGGGCGCGGTAATTCGGCTGGTTGAAACCATTCGGCTGTTGCGCAGCGAATGCATTACTGAAGGAGAAACTCGCCAATGAAATCAAAAGCAACCTTACTTGGTCACCCGATTCACCCGATGTTGATTGTCTTCCCGTTGGGACTGCTCCCAGTGGCATCCATTTTCGACATTATCTATTTGTCCACCCACAACGGGCATTGGGCTGATGTGTCTTATTGGCTTATTGCGGCCGGAATCATCGGCGCACTCATCGCGGCAGTGTTTGGATTTGTTGACTGGCTCGGAATTCCTGATGGCACACGCGCGAAATCCATCGGGCTGACTCACGGCGTCGCGAATTTCATCGTCGCGTTGCTGTTCATTGTGAGTTGGTTTATGCGCCGACCTGATCCGGCTGCACCCAGACTGCTCGCAATCGTGCTCGGGTGGATTGGCATCGTCATTGCCATTTTCGCGGGTTGGCTCGGCGGCGAACTGGTTTATCGATTGAACATTGGGGTCGATGAAGGCGCGAACCTCGACGCGCCGAACTCGCTTTCCGGCCGCCCGGCGACCGAACGACTCAGCGGCTCGATGCGCGTGTAGTACGCGGCCAACCTTGTTAACGCGAAACGCTCCGCTAACCTGCAACAGCAGCCTGGCCTGTACCTTTGCATCGTTTAAAAAAAGATTCGTTTTCATGTGTTTCCTCCTTGTTTTGTTGCACTCGAACTTTAAGCGGCTCGTCCGTGGAGCACTCCACAAGGATTGGTTTTTGCTTTGCAAAATTTGCTTGTCGGTCGCCGAGTTTATGGCGCAGAAAAAGCTTGTCTGAGCGGCATCCGCGCTCAAAATACTTCACTAGTCCCGCATTCTGAGCTTTTTAGGCGACCAAACATTCTGCGGTACTCGATCTGAAACTAACAACCTATGAAGAAATATGTATTGTGTTTAATCAGCGCCTTAATCGGCGTGGCGTTTGTCGCTTCTTGCACACAACAGCAGGGAACGACTGCGACCACGACCGCACCCGCAGCGGCCAAACCGACACCGACCCCGCCGCGGAAACATAAGGCCGCAAAGAAAACTCCGCCGAAGACAGAGGGGTCAACTGAGGCCTCACCGTCACCTGCGGAGTCACCTGCGCCGACGCCGTAAAAGGAACGAGACGCGTCAGTTGGGGGGAGCAGTGGGAGCCAACATATGCGACGAGCTAGCCACTCCGGCTGGTGAAGCTCGGAGACTGCATACGTGTTGGCTTGGAGATAGTTTCGGCCGGCCTGAGCCAAACCATCTTTAACTCGAATTAGCTGTGGTCGCCGTCGCTTCGAAGCGAAAAAGATACGAACAAACACGACTTGAATTGTTTCACGCGTCGGATCCTTGCGCGCGAATAAACTTGTGAATGGTGCGCTCGACGGCGTGCAAATCGATATTGTTAGTGTTTTTTATTGCTTCGCCGACTCCGGGAATTTGTCTTCCACTTAGGTAAGCTTTGACGATGGCCGGATGCACGTAGCATTTGCGGCAAATGGCCGGTGTGTTCCCAAGAAGTTCTGCTACCGCGCAAATGGCTGTCTTCACATTCGCCTTCGCCCGTTTCTTCGTTTCGAACTCGCCTTGCGCACCGAGTGCGATCGCTGCCAGGACCGTTCCCGCCCATGTTCGGAAATCTTTTGCGGTGAAATTCTCGTTCGTGATCTCGCGCAAATAATCGTTCACGTCCTGTGATGTGACGTTTCGTACCTCGCCTTCATCATCGACGTATTGAAAGAGATCCTGACCGGGCAAATCCTGGCATTTCGAAACAATGTTTGCGATGCGACGGTCGGTCACGTCGACCTCATGTTGACGTCCACTCTTTCCGCGAAAACGGAACCGCAACCGGGCGCCCTTTACCGTCACATGCCGACCCTGCATGGTGGTGAGCCCAAATGATTTGTTCTCACGCGCGTATTCTGCGTTGCCGATTCGTATGAAAGTTCGTTCGAGCAATCGCACAACCGTAGCGAGCACCTTCTCTCGCGGCAGACCGGGCAATCTCATCTCGTGAGCGACCCGCCGGCGAATCCTTGGCAGGGCTTTGGCAAAATCGGCAAGCCGCCCAAATTTATTTTCATCGCGCAGCTCGCGCCAACGCTCGTGATAACGGTATTGCTTTCGCCGCCGGGCATCGCGACCCGTCGCCTGGATATGTCCGGTGGGCGAAGGACAAATCCACACATCCGTCCATGCCGGCGGAATAGCCAAACGCTTAATTCGAAGGAGACGTTGCTCGTCGCGGATTCGTTTGCCTTGCGTATCCAAATACTCGAACTCGCCATTGTTCCCTCTGCGCGTGTAGCCCGGTCGATCGTCGCTGATGTAGTGCAAACCAGCTTCCTCCGCCGCCTCAGCAGATTCCGCAGCGAATACGGCTTCGAGCGCTTTGTCGTTACGTGTCTTTGTCCCAGGCGTCCCCATCAGAAACCCTTTACTGCGACCTATCCGTGCCTGTAAACACCTTGTGGACTGCTCGCATCCGTTCAGCTTCGATTCGCTCAATTTGCTCTTGGGCCCGACGCTGCAGCTCCTCGAAATCATAACCGTTCAGCTGCGGCAATTTCGCCGCAGCTAGGGCACGCCACAGCAGTTTCTTTCCGGCGATTCCCATAATTAATCCTTCCAACGTGAGCACCAATCCCAGACCGTCCGGCTCATCGCCTGCAATCATCAACCGCGCGCGGCCCACCTTTTCCGCCGCCCATGCCCCAGCCTGGCGCAACTTGCTTTCTTCAACACCAAGAGAACGCATGACATCGCGCAATCTATCCTGGTCTGCTTTGATTTTCGCTTCGCATTCCGCAAAGAAAGCGCCGAGTGGCTCGCCTTTATGGGCATGCGCCCAGTGGCCAATGAGCTCCAGCGCGCTAACGGAGCCGGCGAGATGATCGTTCAAGTACGAGTCCAATTGTTTCATAGGCGAACGGTGTGCGGCAAAATTCAGATCGGCGCCAGCGCCTGTTCAGTGGGTCCGGCGATTACTTCGCCAGTCGGTTTGAAACGCGAGCCGTAACAAGGGCAAACCCATGTGGATTCAGCAGGATTCCACGTGACAAGGCAGCCAAGGTGCGTGCAGACAGGCGATGGTTTGCAGATGTTGTCCTCATCGTCGAGATAAGCAGCAGTAATACCAGCTCCGACGACAATGACGTCGACGTTTATGTTCCTCTGTAGCCGTGGGAACTTCTGAGTAGGTGCGTTGTCGATCCAAAACGGAACGTTCTTCATCTTTCATTGTTCGCTGCGCATATAGACTCTAGCCGTGCGCAGACGCTCGTTTTATCGGTTAAGACGCAATGCGGCGCCCCGATATCCACTCCGTGGCGATCAGTTAAAACGACGAAAGAGACACGCGCACACCGCGCGGGATGCGACTAACTTTTATATGAAAGATCAAAATAAAATTATCGATGACCTGATCAAAACGCTTAAAGATGGCCAAGAGGGCTTCAAACAAGCCGCTGAAGGCGTGAAGGACCCGCAGTTGAAATCATTATTCGATGAATACTCGCGGCAACGGGCACGCTTCGCGGTCGAGCTGCGAAGCAAAGGCCAGAGTCCGGATGAACGGGAGTCCGAAATGAGTGGCAGTGCCGCTGGCGCGTTACATCGCGGCTGGATCAATCTCAAATCCGCTGTGACCAGAGGCGACGACCACGCCATTTTGGCTGAATGCGAGCGCGGCGAAGATTCCGCGGTGGAAGAATTCAGGAAGGCGCTAGACAATGGTCTCTCTGCGCCTGTGCAAGAGATCGTGTCGCGTCAATACGCTGAGATCAAACAAGCACATGATCGTGTTAAGCATCTGCGCGACGCTTCCAAGAAGAGCTGATTCGACGTAAGTCGATCGGAAGCAGTTGCGGTAGTTAGAGCCGTCCCACCAGCCAGAGGATCAGCACGATCAAAAGAATCAAGCCCAAGCCGCCACTTGGATAGTAGCCCCAGCCTGAGCTGTACGGCCACGTTGGCAGCGCGCCGATTAATAGAATGATGAGGATCAATAGCAGAATTGTGCGCATGAGCTGAGACTAACTTGCATTAGGACGAAACCGCAATCGTTTTATCGGCTCGCGGCTTGAACCCTGCTCGTGGATGCAAGTCCGACGCAATCTTCCACATCCAAACGTCGCAGTAGAGGCGAAACTATTTTTGTTATGCCGGAAGAAGAACCAATCGAACGAGCGCGCGAAGACGCACGCGAGGGCAAAGCCCCTACCACGCAGGCAGGTGAGTTTGTGCGCGAAGAAATGGAACACATTCGCGAGGGCGAACACGGTGCCCGCTCACCAGAGCAGGCCATTGCCATTGGCCTCTCGAAGGCGCGGCGAGCTGGAGTAAAGTTGCCTCCTCCAAAACGCGGTAAGGGACGAACAAAACGTCAAGCCAAACGCGATCTCGCAAAGGGCCGGGCCGTGCGCCGCAAAAAGCCGTCTCGCAGACGCTCCCGCGCAACGAAACGCGCGCTCAAGCGCGAGAGTCGTCGGTCAGCGTCAAAGCGAGCGTTATCGAGACACGCGAAGCGCGTGGCGAGGCAACGCTCTGCACGGTCGCGCTCGGCTGCCGCGAAGAAAGCAGCGCGTACCCGAAAGCGCCGTCGCTGAGATGGTTTCGTGAGTCGCGGCCGCGCGCGTACGTTTTATGCCCAAAGAAAAGAAACTTCAGCCGCCGCAACACCAGCAGGAGCAACCTGGCCGGGAACATAAAATGAAGCCGCGGCCGCGAGCCGAGGACAAAAAGCATCGCGGCAGTGGAAAATTGCAAGGCAAAGTGGCGATCATCACTGGCGGAGACAGCGGCATCGGCCGCGCGGTTGCCATCGCATTCGCCAAGGAAGGCGCTGATATTTCAGTCATTTACCTCGAAGAACGAAAGGATGCGAATGAAACCAAGCGTTTGGTGGAAGAAAATGGAAGTAAATGCCTGTTAATTGAAGGCGATGTCGGGCAGGAAGAGTTTTGTCGAAAGGCTGTTAACCAAACAATGAAGGACTTCGGCAGGCTCGATGTCGTGGTAAATAACGCGGCCGAACAACATCCGCAGGATTCGATTGAGAAAATCACTGAGAAGCAACTCGAACGAACATTTCGCACAAACATTTTCTCTTTCTTTTTCATGACGAAGGCAGCCATGAAGCATTTGAAGAAGGGCGCTGCTATCATTAACACAACTTCAGTCACTGCATACAAAGGAAGCGCGCATCTGCTCGATTACTCGTCAACCAAGGGCGCAATAACATCTCTTACGCGTTCGCTCTCGCAGGCGTTAGCTGACAAATCCATTCGAGTGAATGGTGTCGCCCCCGGGCCAGTCTGGACGCCGCTGATTCCATCGACATTTCCGGCAGAAGAGGTCGAAACATTCGGGTCCGACGTTCCGCTCGGTCGAGCTGGCCAACCCGAGGAGATCGCGCCTAGCTACGTGTTTCTCGCGTCCGACGATTCTTCTTACATGACCGGCCAGGTTTTACATCCAAATGGAGGGACCATAGTAAATGGCTAGCAAACGAAGACAGTTCTTTGGTCAGACTCAGTCCTAAGAGACGTGCCAACCAGAAAACAACGAGCCGCTGCGAAGCGGAACATCAAAAAAGCAACTAGAGCCGCGCGGCGGAAGAGAACGATCGCGCATTTGCCGAAAAAGACACGGACGGCTCTCGGCAAAGAAGGAGCCAAGGCCGCCCGAAAGAAACGAGCCCGGACAAAATAAAGTCGATGCACCTTCTGTAAGGATTTGATCGCGCTCGGTGTTCGAGTTGGGAGACAACGGCACAGTTTCTAAATAACAACGCGTAATGCCCCGTCCCGGTAAAAAGAATCTACTGAAACGTTTTTTCTCGGTTCTTGGACCGGGTCTTGTTACCGGCGCTGCTGACAACGATCCCTCCGGTATCGCTACCTATTCGATTGCCGGTGCGCAGCTCGGCATGTCACTTCTCTGGACGGCGTTTGTGACATGGCCACTGATGGCGTTCGTCCAGCTCATGTGCGCACGCATTGGAATGGTGACGGGCCGCGGACTCGCTGGCGGCCTGCGTCAGATCTGCCCGCGCTGGCTCTTATTTATCGCTGCGGCGGCATTGTTCGGAGCGAATGTCGTCACGATCGGCGCCGATCTCGCCGGCATGTCAGATGCAGGCCAAATGCTTACTGGAATCAATTCACATTTTCTCACGATCTTTTTCGCCATAGGCATCACGCTCGCTACCATTTATTTCCGCTATTACCAAATCGCTTTCGTTTTGAAATGGCTCACACTCGTTCTTTTTGCCTACGTCATTACCGCCTTCATCCTCAAGCCAAATTGGGGAAGCGTTTTGTATCACACATTCATTCCATCCTGGCCGCGCGGACACAACGCATGGCAAAGTCTCGTTGCGGTTCTCGGCACTACCATCAGCCCGTACTTATTCTTCTGGCAGGCGTCCCAGGAAGTAGAAGAAGAGAAAGCGATGGGACGGCGCATGCTGATCTCTCGGGAAGGCGCTACCAAGCGCGAAATTTTAGATCGCCGGATTGACGTGGGTGCAGGGACATTCTTTTCCAATCTCGTGATGTACTTCATTATCTTGACAACGGCGCTCACGTTGTACCCGCACAATGAGAGGAATATTGAAAGCTCACGTCAAGTTGCCGAAGCCCTCCAACCGTTAGCCGGCCCTTTCGCGGCGACTCTTTACACAGTCGGGCTGATCGGCGTCGGTCTACTGGCGATTCCTATCCTAGCCGGTTCAAGTGCATATGCGTTCGCCGAAACGCTTGCTTGGAAACAAGGTTTGGACAAGCCGGTCAGGTCTGCACGCTATTTTTATGGCGTGATCAGCGTATCGACCCTGCTCGGCATCGCGATGCTCTTTGTAAAAATCAGCCCAATCAAAGCACTTTTTGGGGCGAGTGTTATCAATGGCGTGCTCGCACCATTTCTTTTGGTCGGCATTCTGGTCGTGGCGTCCGATCGCAAGTTAATGCAACGTCAGCCAAGCCCTTGGCTGTCCCGCATCGTGGTCGGACTTACAGCCGCCATCATGTTGATTGCTGCAGGCGCGATGTTTTTTTTGTGAGATTATCGGCGCATGTTATTTGCGGCCGCCTTTTCTCCCACCCTTGCGGGAACTTGATTTGCTGCGCTTTTTCCCGCGACCTCCTCCGCCTTTCTTCCGGCCACCTTTGTCTTGCTTGTTCACTGTTGCCCATGCGCGTCGCTCGGCTTCCTTGCTGCTGATACCGCGTTTTTTATAACCTTTCTCAATCTTCGAGGCCTTCCTTTTCTGTTTCGACGTGTATTTCTTTTGCTTCCTCGTGCCATAGCTCACCTCCCTTTGAGTTTGCGGGATATAAGAACCGATTTCGGACATCGATCAGATTTAAATACCTTCGCGAGATCGAGGTACGTGCTTGGAAGTTTTCCTCTGGTAATGGAAAGTTGAGCTATGAACACCTTCTCACAACTGCTTCAAACGCTGCTTGGAATCAGCACCGAACCAAGAGAATTAACATTCCTCCAAGTTGCAATACGTGGGGTAATCATTTTCATCGCGACTCTCGTGATGGTGCGGCTTAGCAGTAAGCGCTCGCTTGCGGAGAAGACGGCATTCGATGCGGTCTTAGTTGTCATCATCGGTTCCATGCTGTCACGCGCCATTAATGGATCGGCTGCTTTTTTCCCTACTCTTGGCAGTGGGTTTGTTCTGGTCCTACTGCACCGGCTTTTCGGTCTAACGGCTTACTATTCACATGCTTTCGGAATCCTGCTGAAGGGGAAACCGGTAGTGCTCCTTCAGAACGGCAGGCTGCAGCGCAAAAACATGCTCTGGAACCACATTACCGAACATGATCTCGAAGAAGACATGCGGCTCGAAGCAAAAACCGAGGATCTTTCAAGGATAAAGGTCGCGCGCGTCGAACGCAGTGGTGACATCAGCTTCATCAAAGCCGAGTAATCTTGAAAATCGTTATTACGAGCTATTTAGGACAATTGCGAGAGTGCCCTGGGAGCGTAAACTAGGCACGGTCTCTTTGATCGTTTGGTAATGCCAGGGTGGCGAAATTGGCAGACGCGCCAGACTTAGGATCTGGTGGAGAAATCCTTAGGGGTTCGAGTCCCCTCCCTGGCACTGAACTGCGGAAGCAAACACCGAACGCTCAACGCCAAACGCTCAAATGTTCAATTCAGAAAGCGCCAGTCGAACGTTGAACATTGGATGTTGAACGCCCGCTCGCGAACACTTTCGGAGTTGGGCATTAAAGTTTCGTGTTGCACGTCGGCTCGCGAACCCAGCGGAGCTTTGTCGATTGTTACGAATGTGTTACAAAATTTCCCTACTAGAATATAAGGCTTTTCCCGATGGGCCGGAGGGTGTAATGATCGGGGGGCCATGCGGAGATGTTTGCATGTAAGGGCTTGCGTCCTCGCTCGGAAGAACGCGAGCGAGACTCAAGCCGCAATAGTTTTCGCGGCAGCGGTTGATCTTAGATCTTTGTTACAATTGGACGCGCGGCCCCACGTGTCCTCGGTCGAGCAGCAGCCATGAGAAGGATCTCGGCATCATTTGACACCGGTGGAGTTCAAGCGCCTTCCCAAAAGCCGCGTGTTTGGAATGTGCCTTTCGATTTTCGCACAATTGTGACCGGGGCGTGCGTGTTTATAGGCTATTATCTGGGCGCGAGAATCGGATTAGCGCTCACGTTTCAGCCGCATCCGGTCTCGGTCCTTTGGCCTCCGAATTCTATCTTGGTCGCAGCACTTTTGCTAACGCCTGCGCGCATCTGGTGGTTCGTTCTGCTGGCTGCGTTTCCGGCGCATTGCACAGCGCAACTACAGAGTCACATTCCGCCGCCGATGATTTTGTGCTGGTTCATCAGCAACTCGTGCGAAGCAGTGATCAGCGCGGGCCTGACGCGCTATCTCGTTGGCAGACCGATTCGCTTCACGAGCCTTCGAGACGCGGGCATTTTTTGTCTTTGCGCAGTCCTCATCAGTCCGTTTTTGTCCTCGTTTTTGGACGCGGCGTTTGTGCTATGGAATCATTGGGGCCAGGACGCCTACTGGAAGCTGATCCGAATACGATTTCCTTCAAACGCCCTGGCAGCATTAATAGTGGTGCCGTTGATCGTCACGTGGGCGAGGAACGGAATTCCGCGCCTGCGAAGCGCTCCACTCTCACGCTACCTGGAGGCGTGCGTTCTCTTTCTTAGTCTGTTTTCGGTCAGCTACGCCGTTCTTTACGAATTTGGATCGGGAGCGGATTCGGCTCTTCTCTTTCTACCTCTGCCGTTCCTTCTTTGGGCAGCGATACGATTCGGCTCGCTGGGAGCAAGCAGTGCCATTTCGATTGTCAGCTTTTTGGCCATTTGGAGCGGATCCCACGGGCATGGGCCGTTCTCAGGCAGAACAGCCGAAGAAAACGCGCTCTCAATCCAAATATTTCTGATCGCCTTAGCGATTCCGCTGATGTTTCTGGCGGCAGTGATCGAGGAGCGGACAAAAGGTCAGGGTCAGCTGCGGGAAAGCGAGGAGCGCATGAGTCTCGCGGCCGACGCGGCAAACCTCGGTTTGTGGATTTGGAACATTCCGGGTGACGACCTTCGGGTAACGGAGAAATGGAGAAAGTTGTTCGGCTTCGCAGATTCGGAGCGAGTGACGTTTGCGCGATTACTCCAGGTGGTGCACCCCGGCGATCGCGAACGTATGAAGCAACTCGTGCAGCACATGTTCGAGCATGGCGGGGAGTACGAAAGCGAATATCGCGTTATCCGCCCGGACGGAAGCACACGCTGGATCTCGGGCCATGGCAGCGTCGAATTAGACGAACACGGCAAACCACACTTCGCGCGCGGAGTGTCGCGCGACGTCACCAAGCGCAAAATAGCGGAGGAAGAGTTGAGTGAGAGTGAAGCGCGTTTCGGCACGATAGCCGACGCAGCCCCGGTTCTCATTTGGATGTCCGGCGTGGATAAGCTCTGCACTTTCTTTAACAAGCCCTGGCTGGAGTTTACCGGTCGCAGCTTGGAGCAGGAAATGGGAAATGGCTGGGCTGAGGGTGTGCACCCTGACGATCTCCAAAGGTGTCACGATATTTATGTCTCAGCGTTTGATGCGCGGGAGCCCTTCGTCATGCAATACCGGCTTCGACGTCACGACGGTGAATATCGTTGGATTTCCGACAGCGGAGTGCCGCGGTACGACGCCAAGAAAAACTTCGTCGGTTACATTGGATCGTGCGTGGACGTTACTGAACTGTTGAGCAAGGAAGAGGCTCTACGCGAATTCGAGGACCGCGTCCGCCTCGCAGCCCAAGCCGCTCATCTCGGGGTGTGGGAATTGGATACGAGCACCAACCAGATTTGGATGTCTGATAGCGCGCGCGCCTTGTTTCAATTTGATTCCGAGACACGGGTTAATCACGCAGTGCTGCAAGACCGTGTGCATCCGGAGGATCGTTTGCTTCGCGATTCTGCCGTTAAGGCAGCGATAGAAACACAAGGCGAATATGAAATCGAGTATCGCATTTTGTTACCGGATGGCACTCTGCGCTGGATCGGAGCACGTGGTCGCTGCGTAGCTGGGAAAAACGGCAAAGGTCCCCGACTCATCGGCGTTTCAATAGACATAACGCCACGCAAAGCCGCTGAAGCGGAAGCAGCGAAGCGCCGCGAAGAAATCGGCCATCTCAGCCGAGTGGCAGTGATGGGTGAATTGACGGCATCCATTGCCCATGAACTCAATCAGCCGCTATCGGGAATCATCAGCAACGCCAGCGCGGGACAACGGTTTATCGATCGCGGCGATGTCGACCTGCGCGAATTTCGCGACCTGCTCGCTGATATCGTGGCAGATGGGCGCCGCGCTGGCGATGTGATTCGCGGCATTCAGACCATGGTTAAAAAAGGCGCGCCGTCCCGCCAGCAGGTGAATCTAAACGACCTTGTCTTGAATGTGGTGCATATGATAAATCCGAATGCCATGCACCACTCCTGCGAGGTGCAGACTTTACTGGAAGCAAATCTGCCGCCGATCGAGGCCGATCCGATTCAGCTACAGCAAGTCCTGATCAATCTCGTGATCAATGCTTTTGATGCGATGCGTAACACCCCGCTTAGCCGCCGCAAAGTGGTGATCGCGACGGAGCGCAATGGCGACGGAGTGATTTGCATGAGCGTGCGCGATTATGGCACTGGTATTTCCGAACAAGCGCGCGAGCGGCTTTTCGATCACTTCTTCACAACGAAAGTGGAAGGGTTAGGGATGGGCCTCGGGATTGTGCGTTCGATCGTTGAATCTCACGGCGGCACTGTCGCCGGCGAAAATGTTGACGGTGGAGGTGCGCGCTTCCACTTTACTCTTCCGGCAGGCGCCGCGGTTGGATGATGATTCCTCCAAAAAGTTTGGTTTTTGCGATCGACGACGACGCGTCGGTACGAAAAGGAGTGGCGCGATTACTCCGCTCCGCCGGGTATAAGAGCGAAATTTTTGAATCGGCGTCCGATTTTCTGGCGCGCCCATTACACAGCGGCCCTTCGTGCGTGATCGTGGATGTGCAGATGCCGGGTATCAACGGGATGGATCTCCAGGAAACCCTGATCCAGCACCGTCGCGAGGAACAACTGGTATTTATCACCGGCCATGGTGATATCCCAATGTGCGCGCAGGCGATGAAAGCGGGCGCGGTCGATTTTCTGCGGAAGCCGTTTCGCGATGACGAGCTGCTGCAATGTGTGGAGCGGGCTCTAATTCGATCGGCCGAGCATCGACGGCGCAATGCCGAGAAAGATGAGACGCGGCGACTTCTTGATTTGCTTACGCCCCGTGAGTTCGAAGTAATGCAACTCGTCATTACGGGCATGCTGAACAAACAGATCGCCGGAGAACTGGGCACGGCGGAGAAGACAGTGAAGGTCCACCGTGGCCGGGTGATGCAGAAGCTCGGTGTCACGTCGGTGGCCGAGCTTGTGATGTTTATGCAAAGAGCCGGCCTTGCTTCGGCCGCAAAACATAAGACCAAAGTCTAATAGACAAACAGCGATCGGCTCCCTCAGACTGCCTTGCCGCAAGGCAATATGAACCCGCAGGAAGCTCCAGCGCCGAGGACCATCTGTCTGGTTGATGATGATACTTCGGTGCTGAAGGCGGTCGGACGATTGCTCACTTCAGCCGGATGCGTCCTACAGACTTTCAGTGAAGCAGCAGCTTTCCTTGCCTACGTTTCTACGAACCGTGTCGACCTCGTCGTTCTTGATATCTGGATGAAAAGAATGACCGGGTTAGAAGTGCTCGCGCGTCTGTGTTTACTGTCACCGCAGACGCGCATCATCATTATAACCGGCCGCGACGATGTCGCCGTGAAGTCGATCGCGACCCAGGTCGGTGCGGTCGGTTTCTTCCTTAAGCCTTTCGACGACGAAAAATTCATCGCTGCCGTTCGCGATGCGCTGAATCAGGTCTAGGAGGCACTGGCGCGACTGCTCTCGTTCGTCGACTGGGATTCAACAGATCGTTGTCACCTCGGTGGCCGGGCTTGTGCGGCCGGCGCAAAGAGCGCGCCGCGCGCCTACGGGACGTATAAGACCAAGGTCTAATAGACGCCGCTCGGCAGTTGACCGTAGTGTCGTTCGCAGTGCGAACGTCAAATGCCTTTGTTATCTGCTTGCTCGACGATGACCCGTCTGTGCTCAAGGGATTGGGCCGACTTTTCTCGTCAGTTGGTTTGCACGCCGAAACGTTTAGCGATCCCAAGAAGTTCCTGGATTATGTGCGGGTCCATCGGCCCACGGTTGCGTTAGTTGACGTTTGCATGCCGCAGATGAGCGGTTTGGAGGTTCAATCGCGGCTCCGCGAGCTTTCACCTTCGACTCGCATCATCATCTTTACTGGAAAGGACGATCCACTGGTTCGTTGCACCGCCCTGAATGCGGGGGCTTCGGCCTTTATTAACAAACCTTTTGACGACGAAGAGCTCCTGACTGCCGTGCGGCTCGCGCTCGCTTCGGCAACATGAAAATCTGGTTTCCAAACTGTAGCTCGGGCGCCTTGCTAACCAAGAAACACCGCGCGTCATGCAAAAGCGCCTGATCTGGTGCGCGCCTCGGAGCGCGCTGGCGTCTCGCCGGCCCGCCAGCTCGCATAAGACTAAAGTCTATCAGACTAAGGTCCAATATCCTGCTGACCGGTCGGGACCTAATGTGGGGCATGATTGCTACGTCCCAAATTGAAAAAAGGGCGGTCGCGCAAATGCGCATGACACCTAGCAAACAGCCTTCGTCGGAAATCGTTTGTCTCGTGGATGATGATCCCATGATGCTCAGAGCGACCGGCCGTTTACTCGCCTCAGATGGATTCGTCGTGCGTCCGTTTAGTAACGGCAAGGATTTCATTGCCTATGTCGCGTCACACGACGTGCCGCTCGTCGTGCTGGACATTTGGATGAAAGAAATGACCGGCTTGGAAGTCCTGGCGCGGCTGTGCGAAATATCGCCGCAGACCCATGTGATCGTGATCACAGGACGCGAAGATAGCGCCGCGCGGATCACTGCGATGCAAATCGGCATAGTCGCTTTTTTGACTAAACCTTTTGATGGCGAACAATTTCTCGAGGCGGTTCATCGCGCACTCGGCCACCCGCCTGACACGACGCGCTTGATTAAGCTGGGAGCAGATAATCGCTTTAGCCGCATTCGAGGCTGGATGTTTACTACTCCCTCATTGGACCAAGGTCCCATAGGCAGAGCCCACCAAACCTGCGAAAATCCTCCAGTCTTCGGACCAGAAAAACAGAAAAACGGAAAAACTACGTTATGACAAAATCAACCCCGACCCTTACGCAAAGTGGCCTGCTGGCCGTGTTGCTGCAACGCCAGCGCTACAAAGTATTCGAGTTGGCCCGGCGCCGTGCACACCGCAAGCACAGGCGTGCCGCCCTTTGGAGTACCCTTACTTGGCCGTGGCGCGCTCTCACGGCGCCAACGCTCCTCGACGATTCCGCCGAGCCCATTGTGGGAGCCCGCAGGCGCCACACCTTCTTACGAGTCGCGCCTTCTGGAACCGGTGCACACTTCGAAGCGAAGAGGATCCAACGAGTCTATCGCTGCTATTCGTCGCGCCCTCAAACAGCAAGGTAAAGACTTATGGAATATGTTTTAAAGCTAGTTGAGCTATTCATATTCTGTCTGGGGATCACCTACTTAGGGGCTTCGGCTTTCTTAGCTGCGCGAGGTAAATGACCTACGAAACATCTACCGTAGTAGCTGAGTTAGTCCTTCTAGCCGCTATTATTTTCGCTCCCTGGCTTCAGAGGATACTTAAAAAGTAGCTTTGTCCCACTTAGGCTTAAAGTCCGCGTTTTATGTTATGCAGGCGCAAGCTGCCTATTTCGAAGAATGCGAAGCCGCCGCGAAATGGCTGTGCATCCCGGTTGAGTTATTGCTGCCCAAGGCGAGCGGCACAGCGCCTTAGAAGCCATCAGTTGGCTTGGCTTCTAGAGTTGGCAGAAGGAATGGTGTGCTGAATTCGTGTTTGGTCGCTCGGTAGAAACGAAGGCGATTCCGCCTCGATTTGGATTTACATTCAGCGTCGTTCTCCTTATTATCCCAACTAGCACAAGAGTTATGCTGCATTTGATCGCGCTAGCGGGCTTGCTTGTTTCCCTGGTTTTCGCGGAGGCTGCCTCGCAACCGCGAAAAAAGTCATTGCTCGCGTTCAATCGCGAGCGGTGTGATTTCTGCCGATGAGCTGGATCACACTGCTTTGGTCGATGAAGAGGCGTCGGGCCTTTCGCGATGACGCAAATCTGGAAGGCGATTCGTCTTCTGGTGTTGACCTCGCTCAAGGCCGACGTAGAGAGAAGACGATTCGCTGAGGCGGTCAGGCAATGCAATCGCGAGCTTTTTCTGGGCTGCCAATCATTGGCCTTTTAACGCTTGTCTACTTCATCGCCGGCAAGTTTGGATTGATGCTGGCATCTTTGCACGCGAGTGCGTCGCCGGTGTGGCCGCCAACGGGAATTGCGCTCGCGGCATTGCTCGTGCTCGGTTACCGAGCCTGGCCTGCAATTTTTGTCGGTGCATTTCTCGTGAACGCTAGCACTGCGGGCAATGTCGCCACATCGCTCGCCGTCGCGAGCGGCAACACGCTCGAAGCTATGTGCGGTGCCTGGCTCGTGAATCGGTTCGCCGGCGGCACAACCGCCTTCGGTCGTCCGCAAGGTGTTTTTAAATTCGCGCTCGCAGCAGTGGTTAGCACAATTATCAGCCCAGCTTTTGGTGTGACCAGTCTTGCACTTGCTGGTTTCGCGGATTGGGCCAATTATGGCGCAATCTGGCTGACGTGGTGGCTGGGCGACGCAACGAGCGACCTTCTGATCGCTCCATTGATTATTCTCTGGAGCATCGCATCAAAACGGCGCTGGAACAGGAGGGAAGCGGTTGAAGTGGGCATCCTCCTACTGCTGTTGTTCGTCCTCAGCGAAGCGGTCTTCGGCGGATGGCTTACAATTTCGGCCAAGAATTATCCAATCGCGTTCAGTTGCGGAGCGATTGTCATTTGGACAGCATTCCGCTTCACACAGCGCGAAACCGCTACGGGCATCTTCATTCTCTCAGCGATCGCGATTTGGGGCACCCTGCATGGTTTCGGGCCATTCGCCGAGAAAACGGAAAACCAGTCGCTTCTTGCTCTGCAGTACTGGACGGCTGTCGTCACCATTACTGCGATGGCACTTTCCGCCGGCATGGCCGAACGCGGGCGTGCCGAGGAGGCGCTGCGGGAAAGCGAAGCGCGCACTAACCTCGCGGCCAACGCGGCGAACCTCGGTCTGTGGCTTTGGAACATCCCGGGCGACGAACTTTGGGTAACGGAGAAATGGAGAAAGTTGTTCGGCTTCGCGGATTCGGAGCCAGTGAAGTTTGACCGATTGCTCCAGGTCGTGCACCCCGGGGATCGCGAACGTATGAAGCAACTCGTGCAGCACATGTTCGAGCACGGCGGCGAGTACGAAAGCGAATATCGCATCACGCGGCCGGACGGAAGCACACGCTGGATCTTGGGTCATGGCAGCGTCGAGTTAGACGAACGTGGGAAACCGGCCTTCGCGCGCGGGGTGTCGCGCGACATCACCAAGCGCAAAATAGCGGAGGAAGAGTTGCGTGAAAGTGAAGCGCGTTTTCGCACGGTAGCCGACTCGGCGCCCGTGCTCATCTGGATGTCGGGCCCAGACAAACTTTGCACCTTCTTCAACAAAGGCTGGCTCGATTTTACCGGACGAACAATGGAGCAGGAACTGGGCAAAGGTTGGACTGAAGGTGTTCATGCGGACGACTTAGACCACTGTCTCGAAGTCTACGGAAACTCCTTCAACGCTCGGCAACCGTTCACGATGGAGTATCGCTTGCGACGAAATGACGGTGAATATCGCTGGCTTCTTGATAATGGAACACCACGCTTTGCCTCCGATGGTGCGTTCCTCGGTTACATCGGCTCCTGCATTGGCATCACCGAGCGGAAGCTCGCAGAAGAAAAATTCCGGCTCGTAATCGATGCGGCACCGAACGCGATGATCATGGTCGACTCAGCCGGCGTGATCAGCTTCGCCAACGCGCCGGCCGCAACCGTCTTCGGCTATTCACTCAGCGAGTTGATCGGCCGCCATATCGAAACGTTGATTCCAGAACGTTTCCGCGATCGACATGCCGGTTATCGCAAGGGTTTTCTATCCCAACCCAGCAGCCGTGCCATGGGTGCCGGGCGCGATCTTTTTGGCCGTCGAAAAGACGGCAGCGAATTCCCCGTCGAAGTGGGGCTCAATCCGATCCACACCACGGAAGGTTTGTTTGTTCTGGCGTCGGTCATCGACATTACCGCGCGCAAGCAGGCGGAGTTAGAGCACGAGCGCCAAAACATAGAACTGGTCCGGGTGGGACGCGTTGCGGTGATGGGCGAACTGGCGGCGTCGCTAGCGCACGAAGTCAACAATCCGATTGGGGCAATCGTAGCGAACGCCAGCGCCGGGGAACGCTTGCTCGCGGCCGGCAAAATCGGAACCGAGGAGATGGCGGAGTTGCTCGCTGACATCGTAGCTGACGGCCGCCGGGCCGGCGAGATTGTTCAAGGTATCCGCACTATGGTGCGCAAAGGCAAAGCTCGCCGCTCCTTGGTCCAGATCAATGACACAATTGACAGTCTCCTCCGGATTGTCCGCGCCGAGGCCCTGGGAAGGAACGTGACTGTGACAACCGAAGTTGATTCCGACGCGGGCCAAGTTTGGGGAGATCCGGTGCAGCTCTTGCAAGTCTTTCTCAATCTCGCCATGAACGCGTTTGAAGCAATGACTGCTCTGCCCTCCAATGCACTGTGCCTTGTCATTCGCGCGGACCGTAACGAAAATGGAGACGTTCTCGTCCGCGTGCGTGATTCGGGTAATGGCTTTCCCAGCGGGCTGGCCGAGCAACTTTTCGAGCCATTCTTTTCCACAAAAGCCGAAGGGACTGGAATGGGACTGGCAATTGCCCGCGGCATCATCGAAGCGCACGGCGGAACCATCTCGGCAGAAAATTTTGACGGTGGAGGAGCGTGTTTCACAGTTCGTTTACCGCAGGCGAAGGAGGATAACTCCCAAGCGGCGTAGTTCCTTTTGGCGGAGAGCAGGCACAACCGCACCGGAACAGCGAGCTAAAGCTTGAGACAGCCACTTGCCCCTCGGCTTACGTAAAGAAAGCGTGGGAGGATTCGTGCTCCCGTGTGGGATGTGTGGGATGAGACCAAGGTCCCATAGCGGCATCGATCTGAGTCCCATAGTAATTCTCAATAAACCAGACTGGATCATGACATGCCCAATGCAAATTCCCTTAATGGTTTCGAAGATTTGGACACGAAAAGCTCGCCGCTGAGTGCTTCCGCCTGCGATGGTATCTGGCTCCTCGACGATGACGTCTCCATGCTCAAGGCACTTGGCCGGTTAATGAATTCGGCCGGTTTTATTGTGGAGAAGTTTAACCTTCCAGCCGCCTTTCTCGCCAGGCTCGAACATGCCCCATGTCGCGTAGCAATCCTCGACGTATGGATGCCTCAAATGAACGGTTTGGAAGTGCAGGCCTGTCTCCGCCGAGATTCGCCCGAGACACGGATTATCTTCATTAGCGGACGAGACGATCCATCAGTGCGCCAGACCGCGCTCGATGCGGGAGCTTTTGCATTCCTTGCAAAACCTTTCGAAGACGAGGTACTGGTGGAGCTCATTCAGAAGGCTGTTGCAGACTAGGTAGTAATGCTCAGCCGCTGAGGCAAAGAACCGAGCCAGTTCGTTCCCGTAGCAAGGCCCCCGCCAAACTTTGTCAGGCAGCGGCTGCCGGCGAAACACGGGCACCAGATGCTGCGCTGGTCATCACCAGCGAATCTTCCAGTCTGCGCAGCACGAACAGAACCAGCTCCGTGATCATGGTGCCCGACACACTGCCGAACGGCTAAAACCGTGTCGCGTCGCGAAGCGGCCCGACCCGGGGCCATCAATCTCTTTACCGTGCTTCGACGCTACCAACACGAAACAGTGCGGTGATGGAAGCGGCTGTTTCGACGTACGACTAAAGTCCTATAGACGACCACACCGCCTTGCTCAAAGGTGGCTGCTAAATGACAAAATTGGACCTTAGCATTATGAAAAAATCACTTCTCTTAACAGCTATCGTGGTTGGATTCCTCACCGCTTCACTGCAAGCGGGGGAGCCTGTTGCATACAAGCAAGTTGCCCCGCCGCCGCCGCCCGAACTTTACGGACTCGGTTTCTACGGAGCAATCGACATGGGTGCCAATGTCTATCAAAACCGCGGCGGAGACAGAACGTTTACGGATGACAGAGTGGGTACGGAGGATTTCGGTGACACTCTGACGGTCTCCCCGAAGAATGACGTCGGTTTTTTTGGAGGCATCAAACTCGGCTACGTTTTTGGCACAGGCGTATTTCGTCCAACGCTTGAGGGCGACTTCTTTTACAATGGCTTTCGGGGTGGCGCTGACTTCACCCTGAGGGATTCCTTTGGTAACGTTTTAGCACAGCGCGACGTGACCACTTGGATCAATACGGGCGCGTTTATGGGGAACTTCATCGGGAGATTCGCGTTTGGAAGATTTCAGCCGTACGCTGGCGCCGGGGTCGGCATTTACTATGCCGAATCTGCGGGGACCGAGGTTCGGAACCCCGTAACCGGTAATGTCCCAATCAACACTGGCGGAGGGCAAAGTCACGCCGACCTCGCGTGGCAGATTATTGCCGGCTCGGATTACTATTGGACTCCGAAGTTCAGTACCTTCATCGAATACCACTTTCTCAACTACACGAGCACTCAGATCGATACCAGGGAGGATCGCGATCTTCGGCAACACTTAGTGGGCGCGGGCGTGCGGGTCCACTTTTAGAGGCATACGGAATTTCCCCTGGTTAAGTAGATCGGTCTCCTTTAATCGGGAGGCCGGTTTTTTGAATCGTGTGTTCACAACCTGCTTATAGGCCCAAAGTCCTATAGACGCGTCGCAGCAGGCACAACAAGGTTGCGCTCAATCATTGCTGACGAACCTACTAAAACAATGAAACCAATAAGACAGATCCTAACTCATTTGATGCTCATCAATGTTACACTCCTTACCGCAGGCACGGCATCCGCGGACGACTTGGTCCGCGACTTCCGACGCGCTCTGCAGCAGCTCGTGGCTCAGAATCCGCCAGCGGCTAAGGCCAAATCAAAAGCACTCGCCGTTCTTGTGTTTCCAGACGTGGTGAAGGCCGGGTTCATCTTTGGCGCTCAAGGTGGCCAAGGAATCCTTTTCGTTCACGGACAACCTAGGGGCCGATACCGGACCGTAGCCGCTTCCTACGGCTTGCAAGCCGGCGTTCAGAGGTACGGTTACGCCCTCTTCCTGATGAACCAGGATGCGGTGAACTGGGTAAACAACACGCGCGGCTGGGAAATTGGCACTGGCCCGAGCGTCGTCATTGTGGACAAAGAGATGGCCCGCAGCCTCACCACCGACACCCTGCATAGCGGCATTTACGCCTTTACCTTCGATCAGCAAGGTCTGATGGCCGGTCTTGGCCTCCAAGGCTCCAAGATCATGAGGGACTGATGATTGATTAATTTTCTAGGATTTCGGATTCCACGACAATAAGATCGCCCAGTGAAAATTAAATTGTTTTTCCTTGCAGGGGCAGCGTTGGCACTCGTCGGTCGTCTGGCGGCGGGTACGTTAGAACTGGCGCCGAAAGAAACGGCGCCGCCAACAATCACACAGAGCGAACCGTGGCATTTTACTATCGCAGCGCCCGGTTGGATGGCGGGCTTGGACGGGACGATCGGAGTCCGCGGGGTCAACGCAGATATCGACGTCGGCTTCGACCAAATTCTGCAACATCTCGATATGATTTTTGCGATGCGCGCTGAAGCGCAAAAAGGTCCGTTCGGAATATACGGCGAAGTAATTTACATAGGTCTTTCCGACAACGCACAGGTAAATAGGCTTATCAACAATATCCACGAAGTAGTGAACGAAACCCTGGTTGACGGCGCTTTGAGCTGGCGGCTCATCAACCAGCCGCGCGGCTCGCTCGATCTCGTCGCGGGCACACATTACACGAATATATACGAACGACTCGAACTACATTCCGACCCGGTCGCGATTCAGCAAGCGAGCCAACGATTCGTCAACAACATCGCCGACGATTTGCGTAGCCGGTTGGATCAGGACATTTCCAACAGCGAATTTCTTGAAGCGCTCAAGAGCACCATCAAGGCAGATATTATCAACCGGATAGGCAACGCGTTAGACCGCCACGAAAATAGGCCAGACATTCCAATCGGTCCGTTGGGCGGGCGTATTCGGGAAGAGATTGCTCAACGAGTTGAGCATTTTATCGAGCTAAAAAAAGCTGAGCTGCGGGCACGCGTAGATGCGCTCGTGGAGAGGGGCGTCGCCCGCCGGGCCGCTGTCGACAGAGTAGTTAATGAGGCAAAGGCGCGGATCGCGAATCAACTTGCAGTTCGCCTGAACAAAAGGCTGAGTCAAACTTTATCACGAGATGATTATTGGTTCGATCCCTACGTCGGACTCCGTGGCCGGTACAATTTTAACAAGGTCTTTTATACCGCCGTGCGCGGGGAGATCGGAGGAGGCGCCGCCTCTGATTTAATGTGGGAAGTCGAAGGGGTAATCGGTATCAACCTCACTCGTTCCATCTTCACTGAGGTCGGTTACCGGGCTCTCGCTGTTGACTACGAGAACGACGGCCTCCTTTTCGACACCGTCATGCATGGCCCGCAAATCACGACCGGGATAACTTTTTGAACCATTCGTTAGAAACTAATCATAACCACCAAAGCACAACCTATGAAACCGATAACACGTATCTTCCTTTGCAGTATCGCGGCTGCATATGCAGCAGTATTAGCCGGCTGCGCTAGCACACAGACCAGCACGCAGAACAGGGAGAGCATGCTGGTAGCATCCAGCTTTAAGGTGATCACACCCAAGACTGCTGCCCAGCAGCAAAAGCTCCAAAACCTTCCGCCGGGCAAGGTAACCATGATCCAGAAAAAAGGGAAAACCTATTACATTTTCCCGGACCCGGCCCGTAACGTAGCTTATGTCGGCGGACCGAAGCAGTACCGGAATTACCAACAGCTACGCGCTGAAAACAAGCTTACCCGGGAGGACCTGGAAACCGCCGAGATGTACCAGGATGCCGAGATGCAGTGGAGCTTATGGGGCGGAGGGGAAGGAGTCTGGGGACCAATGGGTGGGCCGGGACCGTACTAGAAGCGATCCTATAAGCCTGATTGATCTCATTAACACCGACTTTTAAGCCGGTGCCCTTAGCGCAAGACCGACGGAAGCCGTTTTAACGGCTTACATTCTTTTCGACAGGCAAGACATCCGCCGACCCGAAGCCAAGCGGAAGAAAAGGAGCTCGGCGCGGCAATCCGCTGCGTCCAATCGTCGTAACGATGTAACGCTTTACCTTGTAACGCATCGCCCTGAAAAGCTATTGCCCTAAAGTCCTATATGCGCGTCCCCGCGGGCACCATACAGTTGCAGTTCTCGAATGAGTGAGATGAGCAACAACAAATCAGATTAATGCCTATGAAATCAGCAAGACAGATCCTCTTTGGCGTGATGCTAGCTGCCGCTGTCATGGCGGCTGCGCCTTCCGCCCGGGCTCAGCAAATCAACGGCACACCCGGTTCACCCGACGCCACCGTCACGATTGACGGGAAACAAATCCCGCCACCACCGATGCCTTTCGGCGGCGTGATCAAGGAAAGCGTCAAGGATTCTACGCCTTACTGGCCGCCGCGCGTCGTGCCGCCTAAAGGCGCGCCCAACATTCTGCTCATCATGACGGACGACCAGGGCTACGGCATTTCGAGCACGTTCGGTGGCGTCATCCCGACGCCCGCGATGGATCGCGTCGCCAAAGCGGGTTTGCGCTACACGCAGTTCCATTCCACCGCGCTCTGTTCGCCCACGCGTGCCGCGCTTATCACGGGGCGCAACCATCATACGGTGGGCGCGGGTGTGGTCGGCGAGCTGGCTACCGGCTATACGGGCTACGATTCCATCATCGGGCCGGAGCACGCCACCATCGGCGAAATACTGAAGGAGAACGGCTATGCCACGTCATGGTTTGGCAAGGAGCATAACACCCCAACCTTCCAATACAGTCTGGCCGGGCCTTACGACCAATGGCCATCGGGGATGGGCTTCGAGTACTTCTACGGGTTCATGGGCGGCGAGACCGACCAGTGGACGCCCTATCTGTTCCGGGACCACACGCAAATTTTTCCGTGGATTGGTCGGAAGGATTACAATCTCACCACCGACATGGCGGACGAGGCCGTCAAGTATTTGCACAGCATGAACGCGGTCGCGCCCGACAAACCGTTCTTTCTTTATTATGTTCCCGGCGGCACGCACTCGCCGCATCAGCCGACCAAGGAATGGATTGATAAAATCCACGCGATGCACCTGTTCGACAACGGCTGGGAAAAGTTGCGCGACACGATCTTCGCCAACCAGAAGAAGCTGGGCGTGATTCCACCGGACACGCAGCTTACCCCGTGGCCGGACGGACAGGCCGCGTTAGGTGGCGCGAAGCTGCCCCGGTGGGACTCGCTTTCACTGATCCAAAAGAAACTCTACATCCGCCAGGCCGAGGTCTTCGCCGCCTACGCCGCCTACACCGATTATGAAATTGGCCGGGTGATCCAGGAAGTTCAGGATCAAGGCAAGCTCGACAACACCATCATCATCTACATCTGCGGCGACAATGGCACCAGCCCCGAAGGTACTCTGGAGGGCACCTACAATACGTTGACGGCGTATAACGGCATTCTGACTTTGCCGGAACCGTTGCAGTTGCTGCATTATGAAGATTGGGGTTCGGACAAAACTTATCCGCACATGGCGGTGGGCTGGACGTGGGCGTTTGACACGCCGTTCAAATGGACCAAGCAGGTGGCGTCGCATTTCGGCGGCACGCGACAGGGCATGGCCATTTCGTGGCCCGGCCATATCAGCGATGTCGGTGGCATCCGCACCCAATTTCACCACATCATTGATATCGTGCCGACCCTCCTTGAGGCCACGGGCATCAAGGCGCCAGAGCTGGTCAACGGCATTCCGCAGAAGCCAATTGAAGGCGTGAGCATGGCTTACACGTTCGACACCGCGAATGCCAAGGCGCCGTCGAAGCATGAGACGCAGTATTTCGAAATGGTCGGCAACCGCGCGATTTACCATGACGGTTGGGTTGCCGCCACGACACCGCCGGTAGCACCCTGGATGCTGGGAGCCACGATGCCCGCGCTGGGCGACTACCACTGGGAACTCTATAACATCGCCAAAGATTTTTCCGAGAACAACGATCTCGCGGCGCAACAGCCGGACAAACTGAAGGAAATGCAGGCGTTGTTCCTGACCGAGGCGGGAAAATACCAGGTCTTCCCACTGGATAACTCCGGCTTTGTGCGCGTCCTTGCACCCAAGCCGAGCGCGACCGCCGGGAAAACGGAATTCACCTACACGGGCGTGAACGCCGGCATTCCCTTCGGCAATGCTCCGAGTATTTTAGACAAGGACTACACCATCACCGCCGAAATCACTGTTCCTAAAGGCGGCGCGGAGGGAATGATCGTGACCTTGGGCGGACGCTTCGGTGGCTACGGCCTTTACTTACTCAAAGGCAAACCGATTTTCACCTACAACCTGCTAGATATGGAGCGATTCCGCTGGGAGGGTGGCGTCGGAGGTAGAGTGGGCGCGGACTTGTTTGGTCGCGCGCTCGCACCGGGCAAGCACACGCTCGTGTTCAACTTCAAATACGACGGCCCCGGTCCCGGGAAGGGCGGCACTGGCGTGTTCACAGTGGACGGCAAGGAAATGGCCAGCAAGAAAATCGCCCACACAATTCCGTTGATCATGACGGTTGACGAAACCTTCGACATTGGCTTGGACACCGGCACGGGCGTGGACAATAGCTACCAGTTGCCGTTCAAGTTCACCGGCACGATTGACAAGCTGACTACCAAGCTAGGTCCGTCGCAGATGTCGGCGGCGGATAAGAAGGCAGCTGAGGAAGCATACGCCAAAGTCAACAACTAACCACCCCTCCCACGACGTATTCGCGAGGCGCCTCAAACGCGATGAGCCGTTTGCTCAAACTCACCGCCATTATCGAAGCGGCCACTGGACTGGGGTTGATGGCCGTGCCCTCGGTCGTCGCCCGGTTACTGCTCGGCTCACCGCTCGACACATCCGCCGCCGTGATGCTCGGGCGCATCGCGGGAGCCGCGTTGCTCGCGCTCGGTGTCGCCTGCTGGCTGGCGCGCGATGACACGCAAAGCCGCGCTGCCAGAGGATTGGTCGTTGCGATGCTGATGTATAACATTCCCGCCACCGCTGTCCTCGCTTTCGCCGGTATCGCCTTGGGACTGCATGGAGTGGCGTTGTGGCCTGCGGTGGCTCTTCACGCGGTGATGGCCGTCTGGTGTATCACGACTCTGCTGAGGACGCAGGCAGCCGCACAGCACAACAACAAGGCCAGGAGTAAAAGTCGCCCATGAAAAGACACTACGGCAAATTTCTGATCGCAACCCTGTCGCTCATTGGCGTCGCTTTGTTAGCTCAGAATCCTGCTCCAAGACCTCCTTATTCTGACCAGGCCGAACTTTCCAAAGTGGAAGAATGGGTGCTTTCTCAAGGCACTGTAGAATCAATAGCCCCGGAGCTAGCGGCCATACTCGGACTTGGCAGTGACCGTCTTCCAGTGAAACTAAAGTCGTTTCGTACGTCGGACGGTGTTAGTCGCACATTTGCTGTCAGCACCAACCCTAGCCAAAAAGCCATCGTGTTTTCTGCGCTCAAAACAATAGTAGATAAGATGCAAATTTATTCCGTGGGCACTGCCTGGCTTACGGACAGATCTGGAATCGTTCACGAGACGATAAGAGTAGATGCTTCCGGCGCCAGCGTTGTTTCAAACAGCTCCCGCGCAGCAGAATTCAAAGACACAAAGGCCTTTTTTCTTAAGAAACTTGAGGCTGCCAGTCCCACCATCAGCTCATCATCCTCTCCTGGCATCTCTGCAACGCCTGCGGGAGGGAAACAAGGAACCAAGTGATAAGAGTTCAAAAACCGAAACGACAACGCAAAACCGAACCCAAACCAATGAAAATAAATAAACTCATCCTGATAAGTGGTGTCTTAGCAGGCATCATTATGGCGAAGCCTTTCACGACCTATGCCTTGTCTCCCACATCGGCTCTGGGCGCAAACCCGCTGATTACCTGGACTGCAAGCGGCAAGCAGTCAAAAAAAGTGGATGTCCTCTTGGTGCAAAACGCGAAGAATGTGAGCTTCAACAAAGGAAAGCTCACATTACGCGGAGTGAATCCCGTGACCGTGGCCTTCACTGATCGTCCTGCGCGCATGGCTGGGCACATGCAGACCAAGAGGTTCGTTCCGCTGTGGAGTCAGGGAAAGGACAGCTTCCTTAAGGATAATCCCAATGCCACGCTGTCGGTCTTTCGTGGCGACAACGTATCGGACCTGGTAGTGGAACTTAGCAACCCACAGCTCTCCGGTAACGATCTCACCTACGACGTGCGCCTCTTGGAAGGCACTCCGCCAGTCAATGGCGGAGCTTGCGCCTTGTTCATCGATATCATCGGGATGCCAGCGACACCCATGTCCTACGCCGGCGTCGCGCGTCGTGCCTGGCGTCGCTAGTAGAGCATTGTAAATGAAAGCCGCGGCGCCTGGTACTTTATTGCCCCAAAGTCCTATAGACATCAAATCTAAAGGCGTCATGGTGGAGACTACGCCGCAGGGTGTGCGAACGCACTAACGTTAGGCCGACAAAAAGGAACTATGAGAACAACCAAAAGCACATTCGTTAGCGCTCTGAAAACCACAACAATGAAAACTACATACAAACTACACCTCCCCGTCGCCGCGCTCGCCACTGTGCTGGCGCTCACCACTGTCCGCGCTGCGGACATCACTCCGGCCGAGGCCCGCGCCATCGTTAAAGAGGCTTATATCTACGGCTTCCCACTGGTGGATAACTACCGCATCCAATACAGCTACTTCGTGGATCGCCAGAACCCCGAATTCAAGGCGCCATGGAATCAGATCCACAATGTTCCTCGCGTTTACACGCCGGCGGACACGGCGATCCAAACGCCCAACTCCGACACACCCTATTCCTTTGTGGGTATGGACCTGCGCGCCGAGCCCATGGTGCTCACCGTGCCGCCGATCGAAAAGAAGCGCTACTTCAGCGTCCAGCTCATCGACGCCTATACCTTCAATTTCGACTACATCGGTAGCCGCACCACCGGTAACGAGGGCGGCAGCTATATGGTCGCCGGACCGAATTGGAAGGGTGAGACGCCCAAGGGGGTGAAAAAAGTCTTTCGCTCGGAGACAGAATTCGTCTTCGCTGTCTATCGCACGCAATTGTTCAATCCGGGCGACCTCGACAACGTGAAGAAAGTGCAAGCCGGCTACAAGGCACAGACGCTGTCGGCGTTCCTTGGCACCCCCGCACCAAAAGCCGCGCCGGTCATTGATTTCATCAAGCCCCTCACGCCTGGCGAAGAGAAGACCTCGCCGCAGTTCTTCAACATCCTAAACTTCGTGCTGCAATTCTGCCCGACAGATCCTTCCGAGACGGAACTCATGGCGCGTTTCGCCAGGATCGGTGTCGGCGCGGGGAAAACAATGGATGCCGGCAAGCTCTCGCCGGAAATGAAGGCAGCTGTTGAACAGGGCGTGGCCGACGCCTGGGCTGACTTCGGCGAATTAGAGAAACAATTTGCTGCGGGGAAGGTGGCCTCCGGGGATGTCTTCGGCACGCGGCAATATCTGAAGAACAATTATTTATACCGCATGGCCGCCGCCGTGCTCGGCATCTACGGTAATTCAAAGGAGGAAGCGATGTATCCGTTTTACGCCGAGGATGAGGCGAAGCAGAAGCTGAATGGTGCCAACCGTTACACTGTGCGCTTTGCGCCGGGCCAACTGCCGCCAGTCCACGCGTTCTGGTCGCTGACGATGTATGAACTGCCGAAGAGCCTCCTCGTGGCCAACCCCATCAATCGTTACCTCATCAACTCGCCGATGCTGCCGCAGCTCAAGCGCGATGCCGACGGCGGGATCACGCTCTACATCCAGAATGAATCTCCCGGCAAGGAGAAGGAAGCTAACTGGCTGCCTGCGCCGAAAGGTCCTTTTGTCATGGCCATGCGTCTCTACTGGCCGAAAGAAGAAGCCGTGGATGGTAAGTGGACGGCGCCGCCGGCGAAGAAAGCGGAGTGAAATTAACCTAACCGATCAACCACCGGAAATACCAAATTATGAAAACGACACGCAGCTTAAACCTCCTATCCGCAACACTCACCGCCGCACTGGCACTCACCTTCACGGCCAACGCTGCAGACATCACTCCCGCAGAAACCAAAGCCATCGCCGAGGAAGGATTCATCTACGGCTTACCGATCGTGATGAACTATGGGGTGATGTACGAATATGCCGTGGATAAGAACTCCGGTCAGTACAAAGCGCCGTTCAACCAGATTAACAATGAAGCCCGCGTCTTCACCTACAAAGACACATCGGTTATTACACCGAACAGTGACACACCGTATTCCATCTTGTGGACGGACCTGCGCGCCGAGCCGATCGTGCTCTCGGTTCCGGCGGTGGAGAAATCGCGCTACTACTCGGTCATGCTCTGCGACGGCAATACCTACAATTACGGTTACATCGGCAGCCGCGCCACCGGTGGCGAGGCCGGCGATTACATGGTGGCGGGACCCGACTGGAAGGGCGCGACCCCGCCGGGCATCAAGAAGGTGTTCCGGTCCAGCACACAGTTCTCTGCTGTGGCCTACCGCACCCAGCTTTTTAATCCGGAGGACATGCCGAACGTGGTCAAGATTCAGGCCGGCTACAAAGTCCAGCCCCTCTCCACCTACCTGAAGCAACCCGCTCCGGCGGCGGCTCCGGCTGTTGATTTCCCCAAGATCGACAAGGAACTGGCGAAGACCGGCTTCTTCGACTACCTCGCGTTCGCGCTCCAATTCGCTCCCGCCGGTCCGGAAGAGAAGGCAATCCGCGCAAAGCTGGCCCGCCTCGGCATCGAAGCGGGAAAGAAGTTGGACCTCGCTACTCTCTCGCCAGAGCAGAAGGCCGCAGTGGTGGCGGGCGTGAAAGAGGGCGAAGGCAAGATCAAGCAGTACCTCGAGTCCGGACAAAAAAATATTAACGGCTGGAAAGTCGGATCGCTCTTTGGCGACAGCGCCTTCTATAAAGGTGACTGGCTCAAGCGAGCCGCCGCCGCCCAGGCAGGCATCTATGGCAACGACGCTGCCGAGGCCATGTACCCCATGACCAAGACGCTGGCCAACGGCGAACCGCTCGACGCCAGCAAACATAACTACACGCTTACCTTCGCGAAGGATCAGTTCCCGCCGGTGAATGCCTTCTGGTCGGTCACCATGTACGACGGCAAGAGCCAGCTCCTGATCAAGAACCCGATCAATCGTTATCTAATCAACTCGCCGATGCTGCCGAACATGAAGAAAAATGCGGACGGTTCGCTCACGCTCTACATTCAGAAAGACAACCCCGGCGCGGACAAGGAAGCCAACTGGCTGCCCGCGCCGAATGATCTGATCTATCTCGTCATGCGCCTTTACTGGCCGAAGACGGAGCCGCCTTCCATCCTGCCGCCCGGTGAAGGCACATGGAAACCACCGGGGTTGGTAAAGGCGCAGTAAGAGGTCGCTTCGGTGGCGAAACGCGCTGGCCGTGACTTCTCTCAAGAAATAAACCACCTATAAAAACGCAACCTAGCTTGAACAAGAGGGCCAACGGACCAACCGGGTGAGCGAGTAGCAAATCGCGCGTGAAAAGACACTACGGCAAATTTCTGATCGCAACCCTGTCGCTCATTGGCGTCGCTTTGTTAGCTCAGAATCCTGCTCCAAGACCTCCTTATTCTGACCAGGCCGAACTTTCCAAAGTGGAAGAATGGGTGCTTTCTCAAGGCACTGTCGAGTCAATAGCCGCAGAACTAGCGGCTATACTCGGACTTGGCAGTGACCGTCTTCCAGTGAGACTAAAGTCGTTTCGTACGAACGACAGTGTTAGCCGCACATTTGCTGTCAGCACCAACCCTAGCCAAAAAGGTATCGTGCTTTCTGCGCTTAAAACCATGGAAGATAAGATGAAAATTTATTCCGTAGGCACTGCCTGGCTTACGGACAGATCTGGAATTCTTCACCAGACGATAAGAGTAGATGCTTCCGGCGCCAGGGTTGTTTCAAACACCTCCCGCGCAGCAGAATTCAAAGACACAAAGGCCTTTTTTGTTAAGAAACTTGAGGCTGCCAGTCCCACCACCAGTTCATCATCCTCTCCTGGCATCTCTGCAACAGCTGCAGGAGGGAAAGAAGAAACCAAGTGATAAAGCTGAAAACTGACTCAAATAACTCTCAACCGGTTCGGCGTCAGCGGTTGGATGCCGTTTGAAGTTGAACGGGGACGGTTCACTTGACCTCTATTTTCAAAACGAAAGTTCCGGCAAAGACAAGGAAGCCAACTGGCTGCCCGCGCCGAAGGCTGCGTTTAACGTTTGCATGCGCCTCTACGGACCGAAGTCTGAGGCTCTCACGGGCAAATGGAACCCGCCGGCGGTTACCAAAGTTGAAGGCTAATCCGAAGTGTTACCCCAATAGCCTGTCAGTGCGATCGCGAAACGCGCGGGCCGTCTCCCACGCTGGCGAGAAGGACTATTTCCCACAAAGCGAACTCCAAACAAGAAAGCCAATGAGGTAACTTGAAACTTCCCGCCCACGTTCTGTTCCGCAAAGAGTTGTCGCTCATGGTCTGGAAGCCGCACGGCATTCTGGACCAGGCACTCGTGAATGAAATCGTCGCCTTTGTCGAGGCTGCCGAAGAAAGAGCTCAAAAGCCGTTCAACCGGTTCGCAGACTTATCCGCGCTCGACGCGGTCGATCTCAATTTCAGGTTCGTCTTTCACACCGCGCTGCACCGCCGCCTCGCCTTTGAGTCCCACCCGCCGGTCAAGACGGCGTTCTACGTCACGAGTCCCGCCACCACCCACTACGCAAAATTGCACGCCATGTTGACTGACCATTCGCCACTGCATGTTTCGTTGTTTACGGAACGCGCCGCCGCCGCGAACTGGCTTGGCGTTCCAGTCCAAGCACTGAAGGTGTAGGATATTTCTGGCCTCCACAGGCAGAAGGAGTCGTTCTTCGGCAAGACTTGGTGCCCGAGCGGGATCGAGTTGGTGAAGTGGGCTTGTCGTTTCGGTTGGCGAACCGCGCGATGCCAAGCATAATGCAGCCATGAAAAAACCCGCTGTGATCTAGATCCAAATGATTTGCCGGGGTGAACTCTTTCGGATGACTAAGCGTATGACAAATTCACTAACTCAGTTTGAATCGACGGTGGGCAGCTCGCCGACCTAACGAGCAGCAGATACGACGATGAATTCCACCATCGCAGGAGGAATCGTTTTCGCATGCCTATTTGGGGCCGGTTTATTGGGAATGCGCGTCCGAGCCGCACTTCCCGAACATCACCTGACCGCGGACACGAGGGACGCTGTCAGGATCGGGATGGGATTGGTCGCGACGATGGCGGCACTGGTCCTCGGACTGCTGGTTGCCTCAACCAAGGGTGCGTACGACACCCAGAAGAGTGAGGTGAGCCAGATGGCGGCCAAGATCGTTTTCCTCGACCGGGTGCTGGCCAATTACGGCTCTGAGACTGCGGAGACCCGTGACCTCCTCCGTGGCTCGGTCGGGAGTGCGATTAATCGCATGTGGCCGGACAAGAAGTCATCTCAAACTGCGCAACTGGATCCGAGCGTATCCTCGGGCGAGGCGTTCTTTAACGCAATCCAGAAGCTCTCGCCACAGAACGACGTGCACCGCTCTCTCAAGTCTCAAGCCGTGCAGATCGCCACCGATCTCGGTCAAATGCGCTGGTTGCTGTTCGAGCCGACGGAGACGTCCATATCCCTTCCCATGCTGATCGTTTTGATCTCTTGGCTGGCGATTATTTTCATGAGTGCAGTCCTGTTCGCGCCGCCGAATGCCACGGTCATCGTTGCGGTAATGCTGGCCGCACTCTCGGTAGCAGGAGCGATCTTCCTGATCCTGGAACTGGACATGCCCTTCGACGGAGTGATCCAGATCTCCCCCGCGCCCATGCGCAACGCCTTAATTCATCTCGGGCACTGACGGATAAGCGCAGAGTGAGTAATGAGAATCCAGGAGAGACGACAGTTCTGAACAGGAACGAACACAGGGCAGCCGCTCGCCTGCCAGGTCTCGAGCTGCGAAGCGGGTCGAGCCCCTTCTCCTTTCCGGTTGTACTGCTCGTTCTGCGGATATTGCCCTAAAGTCTTATTGACTCCGGAATGAGCGATGGGCATCATCGGCGCCTAAAGAACGAAAGGAGTTCAACGCATGAAAAAATATTGTTCAATCATTTACATATTCAGTTTGGCATGCGCTTGCCTGATCGCCGTCGGCTGCGCGACTCAGCCGGGTGCTGCGACCGCGCCGCCGCCTAATGCGGGGCATTTGATCATTACGCGGGTCGCAAATTTTGGAAGCAATCTCAGCCTCGTCGTGTCCGTCGATGGCAAGGACGTCGGAAGCTTTAGCGAGGGCCAAAACTACGATGGCTACTTGCCGGCAGGTCAGCACCGCCTTACGGCGCGAGTTGATCCCAATCCGGGCGGTACGCGCCCGAGACGAAAAACCCTGACTGTAATAGCTGGCCAGACTTACTCCTATACGGCAGCATGGTCGGGAGGGAATTTGGTTTTGGTAAGGAACCAGTAACTGATGCCGGCACATCTTTTTTACTTTGGTCGCCGCCTCAGACCGGCGCTCCCCATCATAGCCGTTGTCGCTGTCATTGCGATTGTTAGTGTGCTGTCATCGGCAGCACTAGGTGCCAATCCCGCGGAAGAGATGGCTAAGGTGGGGACCACTGATCCCAAGGGCAATTCGTGGCTTTCGATTCAACACAGCGTCGAACAATTCGCCCATCCTGAATTCATTCTGCGACTCTTCCTCAGTCTCGGTCTGGCTGTGGGCTGTGCGTGGGTGATCGCGTGGCATCCGCGCCGCTCGTCGCTCGCGAATCCACTTGCCGACCTCGAGGAGCGCAAGGCGCTTATCCTCCTGGGAATGGTCGGTGCGGTTGTCGCCGAACTAAGCGGGAGCAGCCAAACCCTCGCGTTTGTTATTTTCGGTATCGGCGCGTTACTGCGATTTCGAACGCTGCTCGACAATCCGAAACTTACTGGAAAAGCCATCACAGTCGTGGTAGTCGGTCTCGCCTGCGGCATGGGATCGTGGGCGATGGCTGTCTTTGTTACCGGCTTCACCTGGCTGCTAGTCTTCTGGCTTGATTCGCATGCGAGCTGTCGGATCAGGATCCGACTCGATGACAACGTGGATCCGAACCCGATCTTTGGTATGATGCAGTCGTTGCTTGTCTCCCACAACTGTCGCCTTCAAAGTTCCGCGCTGTACGAGGATAAGGGGCAAATGGTGTTTCTCCTCTACATCCCGGCGAAAGTCGACCCAAGGAAATTGGAAGCGGAGGTGCGGGCAAAGCTGCGGAAGTCCGACGTCTCCAAGATCGATGTTGACGTGGTGTAAGCGCGCCAGGTGCACTCACTGCTGTGAACGTCGCCTTATTCCCCGCTCTGTTGGCGGCCTTTGTTATTGGTTCGGCGTTCGCTAAATCCGTTACAGCGCGTGAAGTGACTTTCGTCTCGCCTTGTGAGTGTCAGGGTCAAAAGAGCGGTAGTCGCTGGCCGGTCAAAACGGATCCGTCGCCTGTGCCTTTGGACAAGTCCACTATTCAATCAGTTACGCCGTCGCAGATTTGCGAGTGGAAAGGGCCAGCTCCGAATGAGCCTTTGACGGCTGAGAAGGATACGAGAATCGCAGCTGAACAAAAATGGTATAACCTCACTGGCCGCCTTGTTGGCGTAAAAGTCGAAGCAGACGGGGACATCACACTCGTGCTCAAAGATGCCGAGGGCAAGAAAGCGGGAAGTGTTGGTGCTGAAATTCCCGTCGGCTCCATATGGTGTGTGCTTCGGCAGACTGTTTTCGGTTGGACGACGCAGAGCTTTCCTTTCAGTTTCAAGGAATCCCAAAAGCTCGAAATACGCGAGCCGCATATAATCACGGTCACAGGCCAGGCCTTTTTCGATGTCCAGCACGCGTCGCCGGATCATTCAAACCGACGAACTAAATCAAAGAAATACGCAGTCTGGGAAATTCATCCCGTAATGGCGTTGCACGTCGATCAATAGCTCGGCCGCACGGCGTCGGTGCACAGCTAATTGTCCCGGACTGCCAAAGCGGTAGCATGTCCGTACCAAAAATAGAGGACGGCCACCGCGGAAAGGTATTGCCCTAAAGTCCTATAGCGATCCGATCGTCTGCTCGTGAGAATCTTGCACTGACACGAGGAGTTAGTGGTAATTTCGACACAGAAAGTTTGGCGATGCTACAGTCGGCGGTGGGAGCAGTGGGCTATGTGATTAGAAAACTGAACCAGGTGCGCGAGAACCTCTCTCCTTCTCAGTCCCGTTTTGAAGCAATTGAAATTATCGAGGCGCTGATCCTCGCTCTGGTTGCCGTGGCCACGGCATGGAGCGGGTATCAAGCGGCACAGTGGGCTGGAAAACGCGCGCAGCAGTACGCCGAGGCGAGTCGGCTCCGAGTTACTGCTGAAGGCCTTGCTACCCTTGCAGGACAGGAGCGCATCTACGACAGCGATACTTTCAACAGTTGGGTTGCCGCGAAGCTCGACGGCAAGGAGAAGGCGGCGGAGTTCTTCGAGCGGCGCTTTAGCGACGAATACCGACCGGCCTTCACAGCCTGGTTGAGGACGGACCCTTTTAACAATGCACAAGCGCCACCCGGTCCGATATTCATGCCCGATTACCACAACGCGAAGCACGAGCAGTTTCTTGGTTTGAGTAAACAAGCTGCGGAGGTAGCCGATCAAGGTACAAAATCCGGAGAGAACGGAGACGAGTACGTGCGTATCACAGTTCTCCTGGCTACCGTGCTTTTAATCACCGCAATTGGACAGCGCTTTCGTTTCAAGACCGTGCGCCTTGTTTTCATGGTTCTTGCCTGCCTGTTGCTTTGCCTGCCTCTCTTGCAATTGCTCATGCTGCCCCGCATCTGACTGGGACTCTGAGTGTGGCCTATTTGATCAGTGCCAAAGGCGCTGTCTCATGCTAGTCCGCCAGAGGACGGATTCGCCGTGGCGAACCTGGGGCATCGCTGCGCCTTTGGCACTAAACAGATACGCTCTTGCTTCGGTTCAAAAGGTATTGCGATTGCGCTGCGGCGCCTTGGCCCTCGACGCACTGCCCAAAAGTAGTACGACTAAAGTCCCATTGGCGTAAATGCCCGCGAGCCGCACAATTTGCCCTCTATGGGCACTGTCTCGCGTAAGCCGAAGGGCGAATCGGTTGGTCTTCGCGGTTGCGAGTGACCGACGAAACCCACAAATCAAAATCATCAACCAGGAACAAAAATGAAACAAATACGAACCTCATTCAACATGATCAGCGTCATCGCTCTGTTAGCATTGACGGTCGGTTGCGCCACAACAAGCAGCACCCAGAACAAAGAGAGCATGCTCGTGGCGTCCGGCTTTAAGGTGATCACCCCCAAGACGGCTGCGCAGCAACAAAAGCTGCAACAGCTTCCGCCGGGCAAAGTGGCCATGATCAACAGAAAGGGGAGAACCTACTACATTTTCCCGGACGCAGCACATAACCAGGCGTATGTCGGTGGACCGAAGGAGTACCAAGCTTACCTACAGCTCCGCGCCGCAAATAACCTTGCGAACGAGAATCTGGAAACCGCTGAGATGTACCAAGATGCGGAGATGCAGTGGGGTGCATGGGGCGGATGGGGCATGGGCTGGGGACCGATGGGAATGGGAGTAGGGGTCGGGCGGTTTAGATGAGCAAGATTGGTCAAATTTCATGAGTCACCACTTAATTCAGGTATCCCTCCACACACGCAAAACCAAAACAACAACACTAAACCAAAATGAAACGAAACGTAATCCATAACCGCTTGTCGCTGCTTATGGCCACGGCTGCGCTTTTCAGCGCGGTCGTTCCAGCCCAGGCGCAAGACAAGAAACCCAACATCCTGTTCATCATGGGCGATGACATCGGCTGGATGCAGCCGAGTTGCTATCATCGCGGCCTGATGGTCGGGGAAACACCTAACATTGACCGGGTCGCCAGCGAAGGCGGCATGTTCATGCACTACTACGCCGAGTCGAGCTGCACGGCCGGGCGCACCGCCTTCTTCACCGGGATGCATCCGTACCGCGCGGGCATGGTCCTGCCGCAGTTGCCGGGCGCCATTTCGTATCTGCGCCCCGGCACGCCGGCGCTCGCCGCGTTCCTCTACAATCTGGGCTACAGCACGGGCGAGTTCGGCAAAAACCATCTCGGCGACCATCCTGATTCCCTGCCGACGGCACACGGCTTCCAGGAATTCTGGGGTTACCTCTATCACCTCGATGCGATGCAGCAGGTGAGCTTCCCGGACATCAACAAGAGCCCGACCGAACAAACCGTTGTGCCGCCGTGCGCAACGATTCCGATCCCTGGGGTCCCGAACCCACCGGGCGGTGTTGACCCTAAGACCGGCACCTGCATGACCCCGCCGCGCCCTGTCCTTTGGATGAAGTCTCCCGACGGAACGGCCAAGAATCAGACGGGCAAGGATGAAGGTCCGCTCACGCTCGAGCGCTCGAAAACGGTGGACGAGGAAATCTCCTCCCATGTGATTGACTTCCTCGACCGCAACGATCCCAAGAAGACCAACAAGCCCTTCTTCGTTTGGTACAACCCGGCCCGCATGCACATCACGACCGTGCTGTCGCAGAAATATCTGGACATGATGGGCGAAAAGGGCGGCAAGGATTGGGGTATCAACGAAGCCGGCATGAAGCAGATGGACGACAACATCGGCCTCGTCCTCAAGAAGCTCGAAGACATGGGCCAACTCGACAACACCATCGTCGTCTTCACCACCGACAACGGTGCCGAGGTTCAAACCTTCCCGGACGGCGGCGTCACCCCGTTCAAAGCCGGGAAGCTGTCGACCTGGGAGGGTGGCATGCGCGCTCCGTGCGTCATCCGCTGGCCGGGCGTCATCAAGCCGGGCACCATCTTCAAAGAAATGTTCTCTTCGTTGGACTGGGTGCCCACGTTCGTGGAAATCGCCGGCGGGCCGAAGGGTGATGAGCTGAACAAACAGATCATGGCGGGCAAATACAAGGGCATCGTGAAGACCAAACTCGATGGGTTCAACCAGATCGACTACGTCACCGGAAAGTCGGAAAAGTCGAATCGCGAGTACTTCTTCTACTACCAGGGTCGCGATCCCTCGGCGGTGCGCTACAAGAACTGGAAGTTCTACTACACCATGATGGGCTCGACCGGCCTCGCTGCACTTAATCCGGCGACGACCTTCCACTGGACTCAGATCCAGAACATCATGCGCGATCCGTTCGAGAATAACGTCGGGGCAGAACAGAAGGGCGCGCTGGCGGCCGGTGGAGCCCTGGCCTCCCCGAGCACGGCCTACTTGTATGACTGGAACCTCCTGCCCATCGGCCAGCTCCTGTGGCAGAAGGAACTCATGTCCTACATCGACTTCCCGCCGCTCCAGTTGGCGGCGAGCTACAACCTTGAACAAGTGCTCGATCAGGTGCGGGAGATGAGCAAGGACCACCCGAGCCAATAGTCGATCGCCATCCTAAGATTGATAACGACGGCGGGCGGCTCGAAAACGGGCCGCCCGCTTCTCCTCAGCAAATAGAGTGGCCGGCACGATCGGGGAAAAATCATGAGAACAAACCCAAAACCAAATAGCAGGAAACCCAAAATGAAACGAAACTTAAGTTACAACGCCTTGTCGCTGCTTATGGCCACGGCTGCGCTTTTGAGCGCGGTTGCTCCAGCCCAGGCGCAAGACAAGAAACCCAACATCGTCTTTATCATGGGCGATGATATCGGCATGTGGAACATTGGCGCCTACCATCGCGGTATGATGGCTGGTCGGACGCCGAACCTCGACAGGCTTGCCAAGGAAGGGATGCTGTTCACCGACTATTACGCTGAGGCGAGTTGCACGGCGGGTCGGGCGAACTTCATCATGGGCGAACTTCCGATTCGCACGGGCATGACGACGGTCGGCCAGGCGGGGGCCAAAATCGGCATTCCGGCAGAGGCTTGCACTATCGCCACCGCGCTCAAAGCGCAGGGCTACGCGACCGGCCAGTTCGGCAAAAATCATCTCGGCGATCTGAATGAATTCCTGCCCACCGTCCACGGCTTCGACGAGTTCTTCGGCTATCTGTATCACTTGGATGCGATGGAAGATCCGGCACATCCCAACTATCCGCAGAATCTGTTGGATAAGGTTGGCCCCCGCAACATGGTCCATTCCTGGGCGACCGATACCGACGACGCCACAGTCATGCCGCGCTGGGGCAAAGTTGGCAAACAAAAAATTGAGGACGCCGGCACACTTTATCCCGAACGGATGAAGACGGTGGATAACGAGATTCGTGACTTTGCGTTGAAATTCATCGACAAAGCCAAAAATGACGGAAAGCCGTTCTTCGTCTGGCTCAACCCCACGCGCATGCACATCGTCACGCATCTTTCCGACAAATATGAGAAGATGCGGAACTCGGAGAATGGCTGGTCGGAAGAGGAAGCAGGCATGGCCCAGCTCGATGATGACATTGGTTTGGTGATGCAGAAGCTCAAGGACCTGGCCCTGGACGACAACACCATCGTCGTGTTCACCACTGACAATGGCACCGAACTCTTCACGTGGCCCGATGGCGGAACGACGCCGTTTGCGCAATGCAAGGGGACGGTCATGGAAGGCGGCTTCCGCGTGCCCTGCATCCTGCGCTGGCCCGCCCATGTGCCGGCGGATTCGGTGCAGAACGGCATCTTCTCCGGCCTCGATTGGTTCCCCACCTTCCTCGCCGCTGCCGGCAACCCGAATATCACTGACCAGTTGCTTAAAGGCGTGAAACTCGGCGACCGGACTTACAAGAACCACCTGGACGGCTACAACCAGATGGACGCCATAACCGGCAAAGGGCCGTCCGCGCGTCACGAAATCTTCTACCTCGGCGAAAGCACCGTCGGCGCGGTGCGCCTTGACGACTACAAGTATCGTTTCATTGACCAGCCCCGCGGCTGGATGGGTGCCAAAGTCCCGGTTGACGTGCCTTACTTGATCAACCTGCGCCTCGATCCTTTTGAGCGCCAGGGTTGGCCTCAGGATGGGTCAAAAGAAGGCGCGCAGCAATACTTCGATTGGTTCAAGTTCCAATTCTGGCGCTTTGTTTTCGTCCAGCAGGTGATGGGCAAGGAACTCCAAACCTTCCTCGATTATCCGCCGATGCAGAAAGGCGCGAGTTTCAACCTTGACGCCGTCAAAGCGGAAATGGCGAAAAAGATGGAACAGGCGCAGGCTGCCGCCAAAGGGACCGGGCAGTAATACAAACGACCTTCACGGCGGGCGGCTCGCAAGGGTCGCCCGCCTTTTTATCAATCACCTGATCCCTGCGATCATGAAACGTGCGGTGCATCCGTCCTAACCAGATGCGGGAACAAGAACCATGAAACCGAGAAAGACTCATCGCAATTTAACTTCATGACCAAACTATCCACCACGCTTAAGAAGGAGTTCTTTGAGCTGCTCCCACCAACAATCTTTTTTTTCGTGGCTTTACATATCGTGGCGTTTGTTCGCGTGTTGATGCTGAAGGGAACCGGGATTTCGCCATCCTCTTCAATTTCAATTGCCGTCGCCGCCCTCATTCTGGGTAAGGCAGTCTTAATCGCGGACATGCTGCCGATGATCAATCGCTTTCCCAATAAGCCGCTGATCTACAACGTCGCCTGGAAGACCTTGATCTACTGGCTGATGGCCACGCTTATTCACTATCTGGAACGCCTGGTCGATTTCTGGCGGCAGACCGGCAGCCTTGTCGCCGGCAACGAAAAGCTGCTCGCGGAAATCGTCTGGCCACATTTCTGGGCGATCCAGATCATTCTGTTCGTGCTGATTGTTATGTACTGCATCATGCACGAACTGGTGCGCGTGATTGGGAAGGAAAAGGTGCTGCGGATATTCTTCGGCCCGATGCCGGTTCCTCAAGTTTGAACGAGCGCTCATGGCCGAAGCGAAGAAGAATGGCTGGACAGCCATCAGCATGAAGAATGATTGGAAGGTAATCTTTCCTTTTGAGAGCAAATGAGCGTGCCGGGTCGAAGAGATTCGCTTTTAGGTATTGCCCTAAAGTCCTATAGGCAGCGTCACCACCTGCGCGTTATGCTAAAAATTTATTCGGCTATGATTATGAAATTGCTCAACACTTCTCTTCTGCATTGTGCAATCGTTGTCGGAGCGCTTCTTGCGGCGCCCCTCGAAGGAGCCGCCACAACCGGACCGGATCAATCGGGCGACCCGGGCTGGCCACGCGCAAAAACCAGCAATGGGAACCGACTCATTGTGTATCAGCCCCAGGTAGACAATTGGAAAAGCTTCAAGGAATTGAGCTGGCGAATGGCGGTTTCCCTGACACCTAAAGGGGGCAAAGAAGTCGTCGGCGTTGTGGAAATGAAGGGCAACACCGAGGTGGACAACGTCAACAAAGTTGTGGTGATCACCAATCCTGAGATCACGAGCACGTACTTTCCCTCATTGGATCAGGCTACAAAAGAAAAAACGGAGCAGCTGTTTAAAAGCTTTGTCCCACCGACTGTTTCGATCTCCTTGCATCGCTTAATCGCGAGTGTGCCCGTGCAGCAGGCACCGCCTGGCGTGCAGCTGAACAATGATCCGCCGAAGATCTTTGTCGGTTACCGTCCATCGATCCTGTTGAGCGTGGATGGCGAGCCCGTCCTGTCGGAAGTTCCCAACACGAACTTAAAGTTCGTTCTTAACACGCAGTGGCCGCTCTTTTTTGATGGAAATTCCACCTACTACCTTGCAGTGGGTCAGCAATGGCTGACGGCGAGTAGTCTTGATGCTCAATGGTCGCCTACCAAGAAGTTACCGCCTGACATGTCCAAAGTTGCGCAGGACAAACAATGGATCGCACTCAAAAAGGTTATCCCACCGCCCGCCAAGTCTGGTGGAGTTACTCCGGCTGTTTTTTATAGCGACAAGCCGGCAGAAGTCATTCTTTTCGATGGACAACCCGTTTACGCCCAGATTCCAGACACGCAGCTGACTTACGCCACCAACACGGACAGCGTGGTTTTTGTCTTCACGCCCACGCAGCAATTTTACTATTTGACCGCGGGCCGCTGGTTCAGTGCCAGTGATCTGCAGGGACCGTGGACTTACGCGACGCCAGACCTCCCGGCTGATTTCGCCACAATTCCGCTTAGCAGTCCTGCTTCAGCGATACTCGCTTCCGTTCCGGGAACCGAGGAAGCTAAGGACGCCGTTTTACTGGCTCAAGTTCCAACCACCATGACCATTAAACCCGCGGAAGCACAGGCGAAGGTCAAAGTCGACTACAGCGGTGAGCCGAAGTTCGAGCCAATCAAGGGAACATCCATAGCTTATGCTACGAACACGCGCGATAAGGTAATCAAGCTCGAGGGGATCTATTACCTTTGCTTGCAAGGCGTCTGGTTCATGGCTCCTGCTCCGACCGGACCGTGGACGACGTGTATGTCAGTCCCGCAAGAGATCTATACGATCCCGCCGAGCTCTCCGGTCTACAACGTTACCTATGTCACCCAGACCGCAAATTCCGATGGTACGGTTCAGTCCAGCTATACCGCTGGTTACCTGGGCGCGTTTGTGCTGGGCGCCGCGACCGGGGCAATTGTGGCGAACGGAAGTGGATATTGGTGGCCGCCGTACGCCTACGGAGGCTACTACTATCCTTACGCTGCGACATACGGCTACCATTATGCCACGCCCTATTATAACTCTGCTACGGGAGCGTACGGCTGGAAAAATACTGCTCACGGTCCGTACGGCTCCGCGAGTTGGGGGGCTGGCTATAATCCTTACACGGGAACGTACGCCCGCGGCGGAACGGTGTCTACGCCTTACGGCACCAGAAGCGCAGCTCAGGCGTACAATCCTTACACCGGAACCTATGCTCAAACACGACAAGGCTCCAGTCCCACAGCCCAGTGGGGCAGCTCCTACGTATCTCGTGGAAATCAAAGCGCTACCATGGGGCATTACTCAACTGCCAACGGCACAGTGGCCGGGATTTCAACGTCTCAAGGCGGCAAAGCCGCAGGCGCAAGCACGGCTTGGGGAAACACCGCCGCTGCCAAAACCTCCAGTGGGAATATGTACGCCGGACACGACGGCAATGTTTACAAAAACACAGGTAACGGTTGGCAGAAGTACGACAACGGAAGCTGGAATTCCGTGAACAAGCCCCAGCCGAACTGGCAAGGCGCACAAAATAGTCAGGAAAAGGCGGGAAGTGAAAATTCTCAGCAGCGAACGTCGTCAGCGAGCAATGCCGATCGCTCTGGCGCGAGCGGCTCGAACCGTTCCAGTGCAGGTGCAGGTGGTTACGATCGATCCGGCGCGAGCAGCTATAACCGATCAAGCGGCGGCGGCTTCAACCGATCTGGTGGTGGCTCCCAAATGCAAGACTTGGATCGTGAGGCCCAGAATCGACAGCGTGGCGGACAAGAGAGCCAACGCTTCCAAGACTTTCAACGCGGCGGCGGTGATCGCTTCGGTGGTGGCGGAGGATTCGGCGGCGGTCGCTTCAGTGGTGGTGGCGGGTTCAGGGGTCGACGATGAAAATTAATGTCTTGAGCCAAGCCCCAATTTTTTTGTAGAAGTAACAAAGCAAAGAACACACACACAAAGGAAAAACATGAAAAAACTATTAACACTAACAGGTATCGCCGGTATCGGGGCGGTCCTGGCGCTATTGGCTGCGTGTCAGACTACCGGTACAGGCGATGTTGTCGCCCAGAAAGAGTCCTTGCTCTCGCAGTCGGGTTTTAAGGTCATAACGGTCACGACCCCCAAGCAGCAACAGGCAGTGAGTGGACTTGCCCAAGGCAGGGTCACAGCCGTGAAATACAATGGAAAATTGTATTATGTGTTTCCCACTGGCACGAAGAACAAGGTCTACGTCGGGAAACAAAAGCAATTCAACACCTACAAACAGGCGCTCGCAGGACAACAGGCGAGCCATCCAACAAGCATGGCTCAGCAAGGCCAGCAGCAGATGGCGGGACAGTCTTTGGAGCCCACGCTGGAGACCGCCGGACCTCACAATGTCGAAGTTCAGCAGTTCGGTGGATTTGGTCCGATGGGCGTGAACGCTCTGGGAGATTGGTAAGCAGCTGACACATAACGCGAGGGGCGCAGCCTGCTGGCAACATATGAAAACGCTATTAACAAGTATCGTCAGCACCGTGGCGGTCGTGGCACTAATTACAGCGTGCCAGACCGTCGCCACTAATAATGCCGAGCTCGCTGCGTCCAAGAAAGAGTACTTGCTCACGCAGTCGGGCTTCAAGGTCATAACAGTTACCACTCCCAAGCAGCAACAGGCGATCAGTGGGCTAACCCAGTATAGGGTTTCGGCCGTGAAGTACAACGGGAAATTGTATTACGTTTTTCCTACTGCGACGAAGGACAAGATCTACGTCGGGAGACAAAGGCAATTCAACGCCTACAAGCAGGCGCTCGCGGCGCAACAGCCCAGCCAGCCAGCGAGCCAGCAGGCTCAGCCGGGGCAACAGCTGATCAACCCTGCGCCAACAATGACGTACGAGACTGCGGGACCCAATCACATCGAAGTTGACCAGTTCGATGGCTTTGGTCCGATGGGCACGGCGTCCTTGGGAGATTGATAAGAGCAGTTACACGTAAGGTACGGGCAGCGGCTGGATGGCTGCTGCCCGTCGTGGATTGAGAAGCACCGAAGGGATGGAGCGGCCAATGTGAAGCGGACTCATATCGTTTTGGGCATCATTGTGTTCATACTGGGACTTCTCTCAGTCGGTCCGCGTGTTCGTGCGACGGAATCTGAGGACGTCGTTACAAACGGCAACGTAGCTGGCGAGCCTTTTGAGGGGGCTCGGCTCAGCTTGCCGTTTCAGACACATAAGAATTTCAGCTTGGCCGCGGTAACCGAATCCTCTGCTGAAGCCGATGAGGCAGACAAGTTGGCCAAGGAACTTGCCAATCCAATCGCTTCGCTCATCAGCGTGCCCTTTCAAGCAAACGAGGATTGGGGCTACGGCCCTACCGGCAACGGCTACAAGTTCACTCTTAACATTCAGCCGGTCGTTCCGCTTTCAATTAGCAAAGATTGGAACCTGATTATACGTACAATCTTCCCCATTGTTTCCCAGCACGATCTTTTCTACTTCGCGAACCTGCCGAAGGATTCGCCCTTGCAGCCGCAAAATCGTTCGCAGGACGGTCTTAGCGACACCACTCAGAGCTTTTTCTTGTCGCCTAAGAAGCCGGGTCCATTCGGACTGATCTGGGGTCTCGGCCCGGCGTTTCTCTATCCGACTGGAACACATCCGTTGCTTGACACAGGCACATTCTCAATCGGGCCCACTTTTGTTGTGTTAAAGCAGGCAGGCCCGTGGACCATAGGCGCGCTAATGAACCAGCTTTGGTCGGTCGTAATCTCAGAAGACCGCAGCAGTGTCAGCCAGATGTTTGTCCAACCATTCATTTCATACACGACAAAGACCCATACGACCTTCACCATCGATACGGAATCGACGGCAAACTGGAATGCTTCAGGCATCGATGGGAAGTGGACCGTGCCGGTCATTTTTCAAATCAGCCAGATCCTGAAGATTGGGAAACAGCCGATCAGCATCCAAATCGGCGGTAAATACTATGCCGACTCTCCACGCTACGGCCCGAATTGGGGTGTGCGTTTTAATTTCACCTTGCTTTACCCAACGGTCAGGCCACCCGCGCCCGTCGAGAGGACTGGGTTTGCAAAATAACAATTAACTTTGCTGGAAACATGGGCCAGCATTCGTTAGGTCAAAGTCATCAGGGCGAATAAAACAACCTGTCCCGCGACGAAATTTTGAGGAGTGAATCAACGAAACCGTGCAGTCGAAAGACTCGATGAAACCGATGCTGCGGCGCCTAAAATTCCGTCGCTTCTCCACAGTGCAACTTCTAATTGCGCTTGCTCTCTTTTTTATCTGGGCGCCTTTCGTCGAGGAAATTGAAGGTGGCGAACTCATTGTATCCGGTTTGTTTTCGCTGGTGCTGGTTGCTGGCGTACTTGCGGTCGCGGATCGCAAACGCGTGCTGGTTATCGCACTCGTGCTTGCCATTCCAGCGATCGCCGGCAGGTGGATAAATCATTTCCGCCCGGACCTGATTCCACCTGCAGTCTTCCTCGTTGCCGGGCTCATCTTGATTGCTTTTGTCGTCGGAAATCTGCTGCGCTTCGTTCTTCGTGCGCCGTCGGTCAACACTGAAGTGCTCTGTGCGAGCATTTCCGCTTACCTGATGCTCGGTTTGATGTGGACAATGGCCTACTGGCTCGTAGACCAATTGACGCCTGGAGGAGCCTTCTCTTTCAACACGAACACAGGAACGCGATCGATGAACGGGTTCACCGGCTTCTACTTTAGTTTTATCACTCTGAGCACTGTCGGCTACGGCGACATCACTCCGGTTTCCAGAATTGCGCGGTGGCTCGCGGCTATGGAGGCGATGACCGGTTTGCTCTATGTGGCAGTCCTCATCGCACGGCTAGTGTCGCTCTATTCCGCGCCGGGATCGGCGGAGCAGCGGAAAAAATAAAACGCAGGCCCCGAGCTGGCGGCCTCGAATGCCAGGAACGCTATTGCCCTAAAGTCCTATAGCCGTCTCGCCACAGGTCGGACAAAATTACGCTCGATTCTCATCCTTGAACCAGATTAACATCTAAATCTCATGAAGCCTAAATGTTCCAAAACACCCATCCGGCTTCGCCTCATTGCGGCCGGAACATGCCTCGCGTTTTTCGCCGGCTGCGCGACTACGCCCCAAACAGCGGGCCGTCTTCAATACGGGCCGGCGGCTAAGACCCTGCGCGAAGCGCGCTCTCCACAGGTACCCGTCGAGAAACGAGCTGCCGATTATTTGCAAGTCGCTGCTATGACAGCTCCGCTGCTTGGCACCGGCGCTCAACAGACACCAGCCGTCAATACTTACAACGCCGCCTGCGGTGAACTGACCATGCTGCTTCGCAACAGTGAAGGAGGACGGCTGTGGAACCATCCGCTGACCCTGACAGCGGACAATAAAACTTATCACCTACGGCTGGAACCCGCCGGCAACGCAGTCTGGGCACCGAACTACTTCACTACGTTCGTGGGCGCAGATCAGATCAAAGAGAAACTGATCAGGAAGGAGAACATTCACGAAGGTGTCGGCGGCACGCTAGTAGGAGTGCGACGGGTTAATCCACCTGAAAAGTTCGCGCCACCGAGGGGAATCACCGCGGCGGTCACGGCCACGCTCGATTTCCACGCCAAGGATGCGACGCTCGCGCTGCGTCGTCCGGCAAAGCAACCGAGTGCGACTGTTGAAGGAAAAACTCGCCCTCTGGCCGCCAATTTTTCGGCGCCACTCAGTTACTATCCGCCGCCGGCGAATCTGATGTTTGCGGGATTGCTTGGCGGATTCAAAGCCACCAACTATCCGGCACCGACCGGGCTTTATTTCCTCCAGCCGTACGACCCGGACCGAATTCCGCTGGTATTTGTGCACGGTTTGTTTTCAACACCATTCGATTGGGTGAAGACGATCAATGGACTCCAAGCCGACCCGGAGATCCGCAAGCATTATCAATTCTGGATCTTTGCATATCCGACTGGCAATCCCATCCTCTATTCCGCACTGCGGTTACGGGAAGAATTGGCCAAGGCCGATCAACTGTATCCCAACCACAAGCCGTACGTCGTGGTCGGCCACAGCATGGGCGGCATGCTGACTCATGACCAGGTAGTTACGGTCAATGAAGGAATGTGGGAGAAAGCTCTGGGGCAAAATGCCAGGAGCATTTTCAAGGAAAATTCCGGGAATAGTCTGATTGTTCGCGCGATAAAGTTTCGCGCGAATCCCCGGATAAAGCGTGTTGTCTTTATTTGTACTCCGCATCGTGGGAGCGATCTGGCCAGCAATGGAATCGGAAAAATTGGAATTAGCCTGATTACGCTCCCGACCAGGCTGGCCGCAGTCATGATGGACTCGCTCACCAGCGCGGACGTCGCGCAAATCACGGGAAGTTCCAAGCGTCTGCCCAACAGTATCACGGGTCTGAAGCCTACAAGCCCGGCGTTGCCGGTAATTAATAGCGTGCCGATCAGTGTTCCCTATCACTCAATCATCGGCGATCGGGGGAAAGACCACTGCCCGAACTGCAGTGACGGTGTTGTCGCTTACTGGAGCTCTCATCTCGATGGCGCACAATCCGAGAAGATCGTTCCCGGCCCCCACGGATCGTGTCAACTGCCGCAAACGATTGCCGAGCTTGATCGGATTCTGCGTTTACATCTTAGAAGCAGCGGCAGCTCAAAACCGGCAACGACTATTGCTCAAGCTTCCCGGTGATCCTGCGAATTGGCTACCGCCATTGACGCGAAGTTCTTCGATCCTGATACTTCCGATGCATCCGTTGCGTGGAGCTCTGAAATGATCTGGCGCGCGCTGCGCGCTTTCGCGTGGACGCTTGCCTGGGTGATTGCGCTTGACTGCGCTGTCTGGGCATTCGGAGCGCTGCACTACGACTTTCCCGTGGGGAAACCAATTGTCGCGTGGGCGTTTGCTGCCGCAATCATCGCGGCGATCGTTTTTCTCCGCGGCGCGGCGAAGAAGGTCTGTGCCGTCTTCCTCGCCTTCGGCCTTGTCCTCATCTGGTGGCTTACACTCAAACCCAGCAACGATGGCAACTGGCAGCCCGACGTTGCGCAGTTGGCATGGGCGGAAATCAACGGCAACGAATTCACTTTTCACAACGTCCGCAACTGTGATTATCGCACCGACACCGATTACACGCCGCACTGGGAAACGCGCACCGTGCGGCTCTCGCAGATCACCGGCATCGACTTGGCAATCGATTACTGGGGTTCGCCATGGATTGCGCATCCCATCGTCAGTTTCCAATTCGCAGACGCACCGCCGCTGTGTTTCTCCATCGAAACGCGGAAGACCGTCGGGCAGAGTTATTCTACTATCGGTGGCCTCTATCGTCAGTATGCACTCATCTACCTCGTCGCTGATGAGCGCGATGTGATCCGCTTGCGCACCAACTACCGGCACGAGGACATCTACCTTTACCACCTGACGGCTCCGCCCAACCGGGCGCGCGAGCGGTTCCTCGAATATGTGCATTCCCTCAATGCACTGCGTACCCAGCCGCGCTGGTATAACGCCATTACGACAAATTGCACCACGAGCATCCGCAGCCAGCACCCGAGCAAAGAAAGGATACCGTGGGACTGGCGGATCCTGCTCAACGGCAAAGGCGACGAATTGTTGTATAAAGACGGCGGCCTGGTGACCGGTGGCCTGCCATTCGCCGAACTCAAAGCGCAAAGCCTGATCGATGACCGCGCCAAGCGTGCAGATAAGTCCCCAGATTTCTCGCAGCTCATCCGTGTGGGCCTTCCCACACCACGAATCGTGCAATAAACAGCGCCACATGACGCCGCGAGCGTGACATAGGCCTAAAGTCCAATGTTTGTATTGCACAACAGACGGTAGATTCAGATAATTCCGGCCACAATGCCCCTTTCATCAGGTCAGTTTGCAATCGTCGAACGTCCCAGGACAAATTCCAGGATCTTTGCCCACACGCGCTGGGACATCATCCCGGTCACGGCCGCCCTTCTGCACTGCGCGTACTTCTTCGGGATGTTTTATCTTTTCCCGCGTGTTCCGCTTTGGGTCATGATGATTCTGGGATTCATCTATTCGGTAAGCATTTCCTGGAATATCAACGGCATCTCTCACAATTTCATTCACAACTCCTATTTCCATTCGCCGCTGCTCAATCGTTTGTTCAGTATCCTGGGATCAATCACTGTCGGCTTCAGCCAAATCTTCTACGAATGCATTCCCAATCGAACACTAATAAACAAGACCTATGACTAGGAAATTACTCCTCCTGCTCGCAATCGTAACAGTCTATCCGGTTGCAAATTCTTTTGCTGCAACGATACCCGCTGGCACGACACTCACAGTAACTACGGTTAGCCTTATCACCTCGAAAGATGTAGTGGGTCGAAGCTTCGAGGCGAAAATCGCGCGAGACGTTTCCATCAAGGGAAACGTCCTGCTGAAAGCTGGAACAAAGGCGTTCGGAAAGATCAAGTCGTCTCGTTATAATCCGCGCAAGAATGAGCCGCTGACTGTGGAGTTAACGTCCGTTTCGGTCAACGGACGCAATGTCGCGGTAAAGACCAACAGCGTTGAACCGAGCAGC